>Ga0209611_10000853_pt1 | contig 48633 bp, 44 predicted proteins | sample S1TSphgellanicum_3_FD_187693 | JGI IMG/M metagenome (GOLD analysis project Ga0209611, IMG submission 187693) | Host-associated microbial communities from peat moss isolated from Minnesota, USA - S1T2_Fc - Sphagnum magellanicum MG (SPAdes) (version 2) | ecosystem: Host-associated > Plants > Peat... | reverse complement strand
TTTTTTGGCCATGTAATACATTTCTACAAATTTGTTTGAGCAGATTTTATGGAAACATATTTAAAAATTTTACAAACTTATTCATTTTCAATTGCATGTTGACAAGCTTTAAAGAAGGCATGTTCAAAGCATGTGTTTTGAAAAGTTTCAATTACACCCAATGTTTCACAATTGACAACTATTTTTAAGGCAATTGTCATGGCATTCAGATTAACCTTTTGTCTTTTACATAGGTAATTATTTCTTTTGTTAATCCATATTGTTTTTTAAAAAAATTGAAATTGTTTACCAATTCATGTCCTAAAGTTTCAGAAAGCTTAAACAATCCAATAGTTATATGTTTTGGCACCCAATCCCATCCTAAAAAATAACAACTAATACAAAAATGTCATGTACCCCTTCGGACATCCATAAAACTTGTTGTGGCAAACACACATTTGCCAAAATTGGTAAACATATGTTTGTTTGATTTTTTCTACCAGGTCCTATAACACCACTTCACTAAATATTTTTCTAGAAGGGAAAATTACACAAGGGCACAACTATGATACCATATGTTTCAGCAACATATTTTCAACAAATTTAATGGATAAATGACTATTTAAAACAAAAATACCTAAATTTTTCAAAATTTCTTTTCAGTGCACATTATTATTTTTGTAAGGATTTATGGCCCCAAAGAACTTAAAGATTTCATTATTAGTTATTGTAGCTCTTTTCTTTGCAAGCTGCTTTTGTAGAGGATTTTTTATGTTATTATTCATTTCCTCTTCAAAGTTCCTTGCAATTAAATTATGGTTTGCATCCACATGTTTTTTCAAAACAATTATCCCATTTTTGAAACATGAAACTAATCCTTTCCTTGACCTAGCTCTCTGTTTTAATATTGCAAAATTTATTAATTTTTCATAACATAACATACAATGTATGATTTGTGGGATTTCCACATCAACTTTTGACTCATTGTTAATGCAAAAAAAAAGCCCAAGCTCGAGTGGGAGAATTTCTTCCATGGGGCCTTCATTTCACTTTTTGTTCACACAATTTCTTAAGGATTAATCTCATGTTGTTTTCATTTTTTGACATAGAACTAGAGATTATCACATATACTCTTCAACTTTTTCCTCTTTAGATTTTTCTTGAGCAAAAATTTCACTTTCATTTACAATTAGATCATAATCAACAACATTTGGATCCATTTTATTAAGGTGGTTATAGGACTTGGGAGAAGGAAACCAAACAAGTATATTGAGTAGTTTCAATAGTTTTCAATTCATGCTAACAAACTATGCACTCAAAAACATTTATAAACAAGATAGCCTACTTTTCATAATGTAAATTATTGCAAGTGTGATTATGAAAATAAAAATGTTATTTTCTTAGGGTTCCATAATGAAAAACCATGCCACACTAAAAAAATGGGCAACTTAAAAATCCTACAAAAAACATAAACATGAAGGAAAATTTAAAAACTAAAGGCTAAAAACAACAACTAAAAGAAGGAAGGGAAAAAAAAGGTTGAAAGAAACATACCATATGTGTTTAGTGCAACAACTCCAAAACATATCAAAACCACAACAGTTACATACATAAACATTGATTAGATTTGAACAAAAAAAACAAAATTGAAATGAAAAAGGTTAGAAATTTACCTTGGATTTTGATGCAGGAGTTCCATTACTAACAATTTAACCAAAGGCAATGCAACTTTCACAAATAGCTCTAAGAGCAATGGGGACGCCAAGAACAAGAGCACACAGAGCGAGCGAGGAGTGCCCAAAACAAGAACACATAGAATGAAGAATGCCTAGAACAAAACATAAAGCGAAAAGTGTTGAGAGCAAGAGCTCACATAACAAGGAGCGCTTAAAGCAAGGGCACACAGAACGAGGAATGCCCAAAGCAAAAACACACAAAACAAAGAACACCCAAAGCAAGAACATAGAGTGAGGAGCGTCAAAAGCAAAAGCTCATAGAGCGAGAAGCACTTAAAATAAGCACATAGAGTGAAGAGTGCCGAGAGCAAGAGTGCATCGAATGAAGAGTATTGAAAGCAAAAATTCACAAAGTGAAAACCACCCAAAAGCTTCAATTGAAACTTCCTCCCAACAATTGCAACAAGAAGCAATGAGATAAAAACACAATCAAAAGAAAACACACACCAAAGAAAGAAGCACAAAGCAAAAACAATACACTTACCTTGAACGAGTGAGTTGTTCCTCTTGTTTATAAACAAAAATGTTAAACCCTAAACTTAAAAACCCACCTAAACCCTAATCCATTGCTAAAACCTCAACAAGCACCCTAATTTATACTCAGCCACCATAAGCCCTAGCCCTTAATCTAAACAGCTACCCTAATCCCTATTAAAAACTAAGAACCATATTTGGGGTTATCAATATAACCTCCTGAATATATCATTTAAAAAAAAAAAGTATCTCAATTCTTAAAAAACGAGTTCTGAAAGAAAAAGAGAGAGAGAGAACCGGCTGATACCCGAACCAGTTCTGGATGAAAAACTCCATACCCACCCAACACTAGTTCCCACCCCCCGAGCTTTACCCTTCATGTACACACCTATTTGCCCTTTTACACATCATGGCCAATTGGAATCAAAATTGGGCAGGGAAAAAAAAAAGTAAAAAAAGAGAAGTTTCTTGTCCAGACACCATCCATCCATCCATCCATCCATACATTCATTCATTGATATCCATTCATCCATTCATCCGTCCCTCATGGTGCAACTCATGGCCTGTTAGTTGGCCCTGGCCTACTCAGCAGAGCCAACCAAAAAAAAACCCCCACTAGACTAGCACAGTCAATGAATGAAACGTGCAACAGAACACACTCCATTCAATTGGGGATGGATGAATCCCCAAAAGCTTCATCCATAAGAGTGATCCAACCAGAATTCATCCACAAGTGACCCAACCAGTCCAACCAGAATTCATCCACAAGTGATGAAACCAGTCCAACCAGAATTCATCCACAAGTGACCCAACCAGTCCAACCAGATTTCATCCACAAGTGATGAAACCAGTCCAACCAGAATTCATCCACAAGTGACCCAACCAGTCCAACCAGATTTCATCCACAAGTGACCAAACCAGTCCAACCAGAATTCATCCACAAGTGTCCAAACCAGTCCAACCAGAATTCATCCACAAGTGACCAAACCAGTCCAACCAGAATTCATCCACAAGTGACCAAACCAGTCCAACCAGAATTCATCCATCCAAAGGGTAGGTAGGTACTTAGATACCTACCATCTCCTGCCTGCCTGCCTGCCTGTGAATCAAATCAATTATTAGGTCTAATTGCAGTCCTGCACAACACAACCAGAAAATTTGCACTTGACCAAAAAAGTGGCTTGTTTTTGGTCTGTTGCTTCTTGTGCTTCTTCTCTCTCTCTCTCTCTCTCTCTCTCGCTCCAACTCCTTTTTAGCTTGAGCGTACACACACACAGACACCCACACAAAGAAAAAGCACACCCAATTTTTTTTCTTACAACCCATTACAGCTCTCCACAGAAAAGAAACAAGACTTTACAAAATCAAAAAACCTTAAGATCAAGACTTAAAAAAGAAAAAAAAAACTTTGGTTTTTTTTTTACCCTTCTGGATCTTAAGAATTTCTGTTCTGTTTTCATCATCATCATCATCTTCTTCTTCTTCTTCTTCTTCTTCTTCTTCTTCGTCGTCGACGACTTCCTCTCCTTGGTCTTCTTTGTCTTCGTTTTCTTCGTCTAGTTTGTGGTTAGGGTTTGGTTCTCATGGGATTAGGGTTTGGCGCTCGAAACCCTAAATGAATGAAGTGCATGGGTGATGCTGGGAGCTGGAGATGATGATCAGCGTGCGCGCCTGGCTCCCTCGCAACGATTCTCCCTTCCTGTGTGTATGCCATGTGAGATTTTGTTTCCCTATTATTTCTTTCTTCCCTCTCTCAACTGCGTGCACAAACTGGTCCCCCCCCCCCCAACCCTCATTTAGTGGCTTTAAGATTGGTATGTATGTGCCTGTTGTTGGTTTGTGGGTCTGTGTTTGCATTTGCAAGCATTAAATGCATAGGTGCCCTATTGTATATTGAACCATCTTCCCTCCTCTGTGCGACTGGTGGTTGACTCAATGTTAGCAGTTGAGTCATGAGTCAATATCTAGATCTGTCTCTTCTCTGGTGGGGAAGGGCATGAAGGATCAAGGGAGGAAGGGGAAAAAGGCTTGTATCATATATATTGGTGATTCATAATGTGGAAGCCATGGGAGACCTCCTAAGAGAATGCGGCATAAGATTTGGAGCAATCTTCTGTTATGGCTGTTTGAAACAATGTGCGTGCCTTCTGGTAGCTATACATATGGTGTTCGAAGCCTAGGGGATCACAAGTCCTCAGCATACGATTGTGAGCAATCTTGGTACTCCGGTTTCAGCTGTTAGAAAACTGCCCATCTTCCGAATCCAGCAGAAAAGTAGCTGTATGGGTGAAGATTTGTGCATGTTTTTTGGCAAGACATGGTGTGTTTCTTCTTGCTACTTGGACTTAGTCAGCCCAACCCTAGTGGAGGTTCCTTCTCAGTTAATCCTCAGTTCATTCAAAGCATGGGAACCTAGGGTGCTTCCAAGATCCAAGGGTTAGATATGTGCTACAGATTTTTTTCTGTTCCAGACAGTCTGCAAGCCCATCCATATTTGATGATGACAGCAGTCGCCTTATGGGTAAAGAAAAGATAGATAATTGTATTTAGGAGTTGCATGCAGGTCATTGGATGCAGCTCTTCCTCTTTATGTGTCAATGCAATGTGTGATTTTATGTTCAGCATGTCAATTTCTTTGCAAACTTCAATCTCATTTTACCATCTTACGGTTCATGTGCAGGTTTAATGGGCTGCAAAAAAAACTGAGACGGGTGTAGTCATTACACAAACAGACACTTCTTAACTGTGTAGCTGGACACTGGATACAGTGTGTGTACTTATGTGTTCTTCCTGTCTATGAGGACTTTCTCAATTCTGCAAGCTTAAAATCCACGACCTCCTCCTCTGAGGTATCACTTCACATTAGCAATCCATGTCATATTTTTGGCTGTTTGAATTCTTGACCATCCACGGTGAATTGTGCAACCAGAATTACACTTGTGATTGTTATCAGGAGGAACTGGGTGATTGGGTGTTCACAGTCACAGTGATCAGTCTTGATTTCTGAATGCGTCCAGTGTGCTTATTGTTCCACCAAGATACTTTCAATACTTTTTTCTCTGCCTTTCTCCTGGGATGCAATTGATGGGTAGATGTTTGCGTGTGTGCATGTTGCAGAGACCAGATGGTTGTGGGAACTAGGGTTGAATGCCAGGTGGACAGCCTTGACTTAAAAGGCTTTTACGACAGACCTGTGGGGCTGTGGTAACAATTTGGAAAAGTCCACCCTTCTTTCTTCAAGTTTGAGGTTGACTCTTAGATTGCTCTAAGATTGGCAAAAAATTGGAGATGTCTATCATCCAGTTTCATAGACCTTGACTGGAAATGGTCCAGAGGATATGTCTAGATGGCCATGTTCATTGGGCCAGTCATGCTAAGAGTTTCTTATGTGTGGTACTGCACTAATTTGTAGGTACAGTTGCGCATATAACGATAGCATGTGCAGAGCAAAATGAATAGTCAATGTAAGCGTCCACTTGAGCATTCTGTGTCATCACAACCTGTTAAGTACCTCCGACAGTCTGCTCTGGAGCAGCAAGCATCTACTGGAGATGTTGCCCCAATTTTTTCAATTCAGGCACCTGTGGTCATCAACAGCTTACGGCCAATTGCCTGTGATGTTCTTCACCTTGACATTCCTGATTTGCTGTCAGCAAGAGAATCGGCAAGTGGCACGCCAGCTACTACTGCCAACACTGAATCTACTTCGCCCTTTCACTGTGATGGAGAGGTGGGTGGAAAAGTAGGTTGCAAGGAAACATGGCATAATGACTCGAAAGTTCATATAGATCATGAAGCTTTGCAGGATGGTGTGGGATGTCAGATGGCAACCCATGAAAGCTCTGCCAACTTACAGAATGAAGAAAGCTGCCTTGACAGGGCATTCGATGTGTCAACACAACAGATAAGCTCTTCTTCCACTGTGGTAGCTTGTGTGGAGCCTTCACTAGCGGCAGAGTCAGTTCCCAAGCAGGTGATGGAGAGGCCACTGGATGGTAGACAATTAGAAACTCGGGCAGGAGAAGTTGGAATTTTGCAGGATGTAAACACCATTGAGGACAAGACAGAGGTAAATAGGGCTAATTGGCACCCAGGAACAGAGATAGATTGTGTGGATAGCACCACCACATGCACTCAAACCATCAGGAAAACTCTTGAAGCCTGGCTCCTGAAAGGGGGAAAACCTCTTCTTGTTCGAATGGGAGAGAAGGAAGTCAACCTTCCTGCACTCAACACATGGGTGAGACTTCTGGGTGGATACAAAAAAGTCACAGATTCTGGGTTGTGGGGTACTATTGCAGACCATTTGGGACTTGGCAGAGATTGTGGACCAGGTGTGAAGTTGGTGTATGCCAAGTGCTTGACAACTCATGACACTATGACAACTTTGGATTTGCAAGCTCTGGCGACTGACGCAGGGAAACCCAATGCACCTCGTATATTGGAGTTTAAATTTCAGGTGGAAAGAAAAGACACTTGTGATGAGGAACTGTCATCAGAGGATTTTGTGGGTCGGCAGATTCCTAGCAGAGGTGAAGTTGATCAAGCAGGGCTAAACCATATTACCCAAACTCCAACACAAAATGACTGGGGGGGTGGCCAAAGTGCTAAGGCCATGCCTTTGCATGAGAAGTCTCTGGATATGATGGTTGGCTGGATAAAAGAAATGGCAGTAGATCTTGATTCTTCTCAACATCACCAGAGTGGTGGTAGATCGTGCCAGGAACAGTCCTTCCAATCATTAGCAGGTAGGGTGCGTTCTGTCCTGTGGCTGAGGAGGCAGGAATTGCAGACTGCTGATGGTTGCCTGATACAGGTACTCTCATATGCATGTGTGCAGTACAGTTTCTTTTTTCCCTAAGAACCTTTCAAGGTTAAACTGAAGGATGTGTGTTATCCCCTTACAACATTGACACGATAATTTCTCATCATAAGAACATCCTAAGAACAGTTACAAGCTCACAGATTTGCTCAACTGTGCACTGAGGGTATTTGTATATACTGAATTCCAATTTCCATACCTTTGTGGAGGTTGCATGGGGGCAGTCATGTGCACTTTGTGCAACATATTGTAACCAAACATCATTCTCATCAATATCCTTCTTTTCCTTTTGGGTGACATGTTTTCCAGGCAAGGCAGTTGCCTCCACCATCTGTATATTATGAGGATCCAGTTCAACCAAAGCCTCAAGCAAAGGAGAAATTGCAAGCCACTCGAGAGAGATTAGCACAATATGGTTCACAGTCACCATTTTCTGACCACCAACCGCGAATGAAGAGGGTTCCAATCGGACCAAACTTTCAGGCACATGTGTTACCATGGAAGTCACAAGATATCACACGTTACTCAGGTGAGAGTGGCCATGCGAAATCAGGGGGTGATGATGACACCCAAAGCAGTGATGAAGAAAGCTATGACTCCACCAAATGGCTTGGTTCCAAAATGTGGCCACTCTCGGAGAGTAAAAGGGTAGTGAATAAATCTCGAGATGGCCGTGGGAGGCGGCCTTCTTGTTTCTGTCCTGTTCCTGGGTCACAGGAGTGTGTGAGGCTGCATATTGAGGCTGAGCGTCAGAAGCTCTTTGGTGAGATTGGGCAGACATTTGAACTGTGGGGTTTTGACCAAATGGGTGAGTGTGTGGCCACTCAATGGACAAAAAAAGAAGAGAGAACTTTTAAGGCGATTGTCCGCCTCAATCCACCCTCACAGAACAAAAACTTTTGGGATGAGCTTCCCACTGTCTTCCCAGAGAGGAGCCATTCTGAGCTTGTTAGTTACTACTTCAATGTTTTTGTGTTGCAGCGTCGTGCTCTCCAAAACCGGGTCAGTGGTGCAAAAATAGATAGTGATGATGATGAGACGGAGCTTGTTGACAGTGAGAGTGATGAGGATAGCAGTGATGATTCTGATCACGAGGATCATGGAAGTGGAGAGTTTAGGGATCCTTACAAAGTCCATCCTGACAGGATGAAAGTGACTTACCTTCAAAATTCTAGTAGACAAGAAAATCTTTTTCTCCATACTAAAGGACCAGCAGGCAATTCTTTACACTTCCAATCACTTGGAGATGATGACAATGAAGGTGCTGATACCCAGAAACGATACTGTCAACAGAGTGATGAGAAAGCCTTTCATTTGGATGTGGAATGGAAGGGCAAGCATTGTGCAACAGAGGAGGGGAGTACTTCACAAGGAAAGGTCTCACTTCCATGGGAACATCCTCAATGGGCTAGCGCTGCATACCCATCTGTGCAGGGTGCAGATCCAGTCACTCACATCCAATCTGCCCTTGTGGATGGCCAGGCTGCGACTCAAACGGACCCAAATTATGCAGAGATTTGGGGAGAACCCGTGATAGAGATTGCGCCCACTTTTGAGAGAGATAAGCTTCTTTCCACAGAGGGGATGATTGCAGAACTTTTTGGGGATGACTGAACCCAGGGACAATAGAAAGTCTGTGTTTGAAGATTGTGGAGGGAGATGAAAAGGGAAAATGACAGTAGTGAGTGATGCAGCTGTTCTGTGACTTTTTCATCCATTACTCTGTTCACTCCAAAGGGGCAGAACAGGGATATTACTTTGTCTATACACAATTTTTTTGTGCTCTTTAATTTTCTTCAAGAGGGGTTAAAGTTTTGCCCGGAGAGTGAAAATTGGGTAGCCCAACTATTTTAGTGAGAATGGCCTGCAAGCCACGTAGAGATGTAAGAACGATGGAGTGATGGATGTAGCTTGCACCTTGACCAATTTTTGATGAGCAAAGTTTTTTTTCCACACCTATCAATAACTCTAAGCCATGCTTGGTAAATAGCAGATGGTTAAGCAATTGGCTGTAGCGATCCCTTTCTGCCCAGTATCACCAAATTGTTTAGATAGTCGCAATTTTAAGTCCAGCAATCAAGGAGCAGTGGAGATTTTGAGAATGCTTAGCATCAGAAAGGTTCTGCAGAGATTTGTATTATGTGACTTTCTTGTACCCATATTATAGAGACAAACTCATGCACTTAAAAAAGGTCCTGTGTGCACCAGTCACTCAGAAATTTCCTAGTTTCTCAACAACATGCTCTCATTGTGAAATGGATAAGTTACCTGATTCTGTTTTTATACTGCAATAGATTAGTCACTGATTTGCATGATGAACTGTTTCTTCAAGTTTCCTGTTTTCTTGTTTGCAATTCTCGATGAACAGATTTATGTCTTTTTCAGTCTCTTCTTTTATGTTATGTCACGTCTGAGTCTTCCCATTGCTTCCAGAAAGACAACAGAAACTCAGGACACAGATTGTGTAGAATGGTTTGCCCAAGTTTTTGGGAAGATTATTATATGCTTATCTACACCCACTGTTGGGAGCTGATGAACTCAGTGGGTAGTCATGGCAGCTTGTCGCTGCCGTTCATGATGAAGGTGATGGTCTGTCACTTTGTGAGCGACTCTCATGAGGTTATGACTGCACTCATTGTCGTGTTACCTATAATTGTTGTTGTGGAGATTTCTCTTCCGCAACTTCATCAAGCTCTTTTATGTTTGTCTTTCCCCTCTTTTGAATTTCCTCGAGTTCAGCTTGATTGCTGAGAAGCTTGTCACCTCTGCAATATTAAATCCTCTTCAATTCAATTTCCTCACATCATGTATATTGTCAACTAGGTAAGAGAAATCAATTGCATTTAGATATAAGTATGTGGATTGGTTGCTATGTGAATAACTTTGTGCAAGGCTATGGTTATATGCCATATGGAACACCAACAACACACACACACTTTGGACGTGGTTTTGGATTAGAGGTTCAGAATTTTGTTGAAACTTCAGTTGTTTGACAACATCTTTCAAAACAACATCAATGTACAAATCATATGATCAATCAATTACTCCCGAGCAACAACTAAAGTCTCAAGTATGTGTAGTCATTGTTTTTCTTTCTTCTCGAGATAGGGAACAAAGACTTATGGAACCAACAAAAAGGAAAGAAAGTAGGCAACGACAACTTGGGGACAACAAGGAACAAAAGGGCAAGGTAAGGAGAACTAGTCACATGGGGGGAACTGAAAAACAAACTAGGAAATGACTAGGGGACTTAGGGGTGCTACGTGGCCAAACAAAGTTCAAAGTTCAAAGTTCAAACCGGATGTTGAACCATCTAAATTTGCACAACCTTGATGCGCCATATGGAGATTGCCTCTTGATAATTTCCTTTAAGACATTAATTCAAAGACATTTTGCAAAGGAAAAGTGTGCCTAGAATATGAACAAAACCATGATATGAAAAATATAGACAAGAAAATTATTATTAAAGTAATTTTGTTAAGGTCACACATTGAAGCAATGCAATACAAACTAAATCATGAACATCATGTCTAGATGCAATATGTGGAATACAGATGCAAGAACTATGTTAGAATGTTTAACTCATCCACACCACCTCTTTGCGTGCACACAAGCTAAAGCATAGGAACAAAAACAAAAAACTTTGTGAGAAAATTTTGCCACATTTAAAATAACATAGTTTTTTTGGCTACTTTCTTATAATGATTTACAATTCTTCACAAACTATGTTAATTTTTGTTTGGGTTGATGATTCCTAACATGCTAAGGTAACTACTTTTATCACCAAACACATCCCCTATCAACAAACATTTGAATAGCTCCAAAAAAGCCATGGCCAAACGACCAAACATCTTCCTCTAATGAAATCTTTTGACTAAAATTTTTATGAAAGAAAATGTCTTTGGCAATTCAAGGATCTCAATCAAGGATATTCTAAATGTGCTCAATCATGGGTGTGATGTACATTATTCATTCAAATAAAGTATTTTGTCATATAAAAAATGGTTTTTGGTGTGGGGTGTGATTTAGGGTAGATTTGTAATTCATTATATGAGGCAAATCTTTGCTAATGTGCTTTTAGTTGTATTAGTTCAATGCACACTCAATAACACAAATCCATAAAATGAATTTGTATGCATGGAGTTTCAAGTTTTGGTTAAAGGTGTGGTCTAAAACAAATTTATAAATCTTGTAATTCAAAATGTAATCTAAACTATTTGGGGGTGGGAAGTGATTTATTATTAAAATGAATACAAAATCACCACAAAAGGTTAAAACGTTAAAACCTTAACTAACTTGTAAAATTAGTCCATGGGGCACAAGGTGTATTTATGATCTTTGCAAAAATCCAAACAATGAATCAAAGGACACATTGAAAAAATTTGAAGGTCACCCAAAAAACCTCTTTATACATATTTGCATAATTTCCTTCCAAAACAAGAACATCATTGTCTCAAATTTAGAAAAGTTCAACTTGAGTCAACCACTCATTTTAAGTATGAAAAAACATGTCCAACCTATTAACAAGTGTGTTAGAAAGGCTTCAAATTTTTTTTAAAATTTTAGTATCTATTGCAAAAGTGTTAATAGCAACAATAAAAATGACTAGCATACATGTGAAACAAGAGGAAAAGTTTGAAGAACACATAATACTGTAGTGCTAAGAAGAACAAAATAATAAATTACCATAAAGGTGAAAGTAGAGGAAAAATTTGATGAATGTAGAATTGAGGAATAATGTTAAGAGAAAAATTAAAATGTACCAACATAAATGTGAAAATAGAGGAGTCTAATGAATGAAAAATTAAAGAAATAAACAATCTTTGCAAGGAAAAGTTTGTTGATTTTTAAAATATCGTGCATAGCTAAACATGTATATAGTCACAAAAAACAATGTAAGAAACTTGGTTGTTGCATATTCCAACGTGCTCCAACCTCTTGTAACTTCATATTCACACCCACAACCTAAATAACAACAAACTAAAATTTGGAATGAAAATACTTTGTAGAATTACAATTTGTGAAAAAAATAAAAAATTCTACCACCATCAAGACCATTCATAGAGAGAAAAAACTTGCAAGAAAAAGAAAGAGTGTGCACAATGTGAAACTAGATGATTAAAATGGAATTTGACAATTTGTGTAAAAAAAATTTCTTTAAACAAAATCTTCTTTTAGGTTGAAATCATGGTCAAAGGAACCAGGGGCGCCAAGGTAAAAGTCATTTTCCAAGGATTACACATGACACATGTCATTCCTATGTTGATTTATAATTTAAAATTTTGTGTTTCGATTACCCCATTTAGCATTACATTTTACATATAAATACATTTTGACTACAAATTGATTTTGTATCATGTATATTATGCATTCATGCCTTCTGTTACATATATATGAACAACTTTTATTAAAGCTACACTTTCACAATCTATAATTTTTAGGGTCAAAAACACTTTTGAACCAAATGTGTTCAAATGGGTTATAAAAATAATTTTCATCAATTCAAGTCCTTTTGCCTTTCTAATCATCAATGTTAAAATCCTCTTCAATTTAAAAATAGAATGGTGCACATTTGGTAGAAAAAAAGGACGTTTGAAAAAAATAAATACTGTCCACTATCGAGGTTTGAGTGCTTTGAACATGCAAAAACATTTTTGATTTGTGTCAAGCTTTGAGCATGTAAACTTTGCAATTAATGGAAAATATTCCAAAAAAATTTATGACAATCCAAACTATTATATTTTCCTTGTGATTTCTCAAACATACAAAAATGTAGTTTTAAGGAATGTCCATTCACTTGGGTGGTTCCTTTGACTGTGATTACACCTTCAAACTCATCCTCTATTTTGATATCATAACTCATTAAATGGGCCTTAATGTCATAATAGAAAAAAATCAATATTTGTTTTGATTTCCACAACATAAAGGGGATAAATTCAAAATGGATTGTTTTCATCTTTAAAAGCAATAGGGTCCAAAAATTGGTGAGCATCACCTATGTTGATCTAACAAATATCATAAGTATATTTTAAAAACATATTTGATTTTTTCCATATCAAAGATTCTCCCCAATTTTGCCAACCTTTGGATGAACTTACATTTATAAAACAAAATATAAATTACACGAACTTTATCAACAAGAAAATCCCATTGGGATTCTAATTACTTTGCTTCCTAACAAGGTAAATTAATGGTTCATCAATCAAATATTAATTGCATTTAATCTTATGTTGTTAAACCTAATCCAATAACCACATTTTGGTTTATAGGTAGACCATTTAACTAGGTCACAATTTTGCTTCCATGAATATAATTTGACCCATAAAATTAGTTCATAAGTGTGTTCTGAAAGGCATTAGTAATCAAAGGTGGTATTAATCACCCATAAAATAACATTGCATGAGTTGTTTGTTTCAATCAAAGGGTACCTCATAGTAGTGGGCATGTTTACCATGAAAATACTATGAATGTGATTTAGTAGGTTAATGAGAAAGTCAAATATAAATCAATAAACCAAATCATATAAGTGTTAACTTTCATAAAATTCGTATAAAAGCTGAAATGCAATTTGGCCCATTTCTTCATGACTAGGTTCAAGGCCAAAGAAGCCACACAAATGAATTTAGCAAGAATATAAAAGATAAACTCATGATCATTGGTAGACCAAACATAAGAGAGTTTGTGGAGTTAAAAAATACTCATAACTTATGGTAATTAGTAGACACAATTGGGAGTTTTATTCAACCACTTAAGAAACTTCCTAAACATAGGTCAAAACCTTTATAAACAATTGATGATTTCATATGTTATGGTGGATGCTACTTGGAAATTCTAAAAGGAAAACCTATAAAATCCATGTGAGTGAAAGACAAAGTTAGTAGAGATTTTTAAAACATGTTAATTAGGCAATTTTTTTTTTGGAGAAATAAAAAGATCCATTTAAAAAAGGCTTTTGCAAATAAAGTCTAATATTGACCCTTCAAAAGCACATAACTAGCTACCATTTGGTTAAATTTTTAAAGAAAATGATTTCACACCTAATTTTATTATTCAAATTTTCAAAGCATATTTAATCACTATTAAAAATTTGGAATGAAATTTAATATGAATTCTTCAATTTATTAACAATCTAGTTAGTTGACCAATCCATATTTTGAACTTCAAAAGTCCATTATTGACAATGAATGCATTATTTTCAAAAAATACTTATACATATATGCTCATAATCATCATGTTAATGTACTACCAATTGTTAATCACAAGCAATCAAACACAATGCACCTTGTAGAAATCACCATTGTGACATTAAAAGTGAACCATTCGACCATGCATTCACCCTAGTTTGAATTTGGGCTCCTTATGGCAAGAACGAAAAGACTACATAGAGAAAAAAAAAATGTTGAAAGTGGTTTCACCAACTATTAAATCTTTCATATTCCATCACCACCCTTAATTTTTTTGCTAACAATGTGGTATCTAGGGATTGACAACAAATTCATTTGTTGCTTCAACCATCGTCTTTCTAACAAAATAAAAGGTGATTATTGCCATTGTAGTTTCATAACCACTATTTTTCATTTCCTTGCAAATATAATAAAACTTACCCATGATAAGTGATGAAAGATTTGCTTTGGAAAAAGACATACAAATGTCGACCATGAACCAAATCACATAGCCAAACCTTATAATGGAACCTTTGCATATTGTTTATTTATTATTAGGAAGGCATGTGCACCTCAAAAAAAGCTTTTGAAATTCCATCAATTTTGTTGATGTTTAACATTTTAGTGGAAATTAATGGACAAGTGTTGTCTTGTCCCAATTATCACACCATCAACAATAAAATGTTTATTGTGGTCAAAGAGGACCAAAGGAAAGGGATTGACCAATGGTTTTTCGCCTTTTAATGGTTGATTACCATTAAGCACTTGAGTTCAACATGTTTCAATGATATCATCATATGAACATGCCCGTGTCTACCACATTTGCACTAAAATAGGGACACAAAAATTAACGTTGTTTGACAACCATATCATATGTTTCTTAGTAGAAACTTGAAGCTCCACGTGTCTTAAAGGTAGGATTGGTGCAATTGGTCATTTGTAAGCAACTTCATTAGTGATATTAAAAAAATATGCAAATTGTGTTGTAGCCATTTCATCACAAAATTCTTGGATGCATGCCATCTTAGGTTTTGGAATTAAAAACTTTGTAACTATTGACTTAAATCTAATAAACATCATTGAGTGTGCAAGATTATTTGGATTTAATTGAGTTAGGGACTTGCTGGCATTGGTAAAAACAGATTTATTATCTAGATCTTTGATGGATTCATCGTTAACATGTTTTCTCCAATGATGATGGAATCAACATGTATCACAATATCATGTTATCATCGATTTCATCCAACATATCAAATCATTTTTTTCTCATAAGTTAGATGGTCGAAAGACCTAAAGCCACAAATAAACGTAAGAGAAAACTAGTTTAATCATGTAATGTCAATAGTGGCATCCAACAAATCATGGGTCCAATGCCCATATCCAAAATAGATTGGTGAAAATGTGCAAACATACCTTCATTTTCTTGATAAACTAGAGCATCAATGTCATTTTCTTGCATGACTTGGTGAAATTTCTTAGGTTTCATGGCAACCATAGTAACTTGAATAGTATTAATAGGAATTGGTAAAACATGTGTACCCTTGGGTAACCATGTTTAAATAATAGGAGCATATTATACACTAGGATATCCACCATCCAACAACCATATATAAAGAATTATAGAAAAACAAAGATGTAGACTTGCATTTGGATTGATAACTTAATTGAAAACCATGAAAGGCATTGGAAATTAGAGAGGGATGTGAAAGTGTGTTGTTTATTCAGATTTTATTATTTATTTTTCATTGTTTGCCTCACACTTGCTTATAAATAAACCATATCAACCTTGTGTACACAAGGGTTCATCAATTCAAATGCAAGATTATACACCTTTGTAAAAAATTACAAGAATTAACAAGCATTTCAAGAATTCTCTATGTATGAAACAAAATTTCAAACAATTTAAATTCTAGAAATCTAATTAGAATGTGAACAAAAAGATGCAAAGTATATTTATCTTGTGTTCACAAAAATTCAAAGTTACAAAAGAATGCAACAAAGAAAAATTTAAAATGTTACAATTGAATAACACAAGTATGTAATAAGTATGTTCAACATGGATTTAACTTGGTGTGTTTGAGAGGTGGAATGCATACCCACTTTGGAAAAATCCAATTATAATAAGTAACCAAATGGTTTTTAATCTATGTTGTTTTTTATATAATCACCATTTCCTAAAATAACAATAACATATAGATCACTCATCCACTACATAATTACATTAAAAAGGTGAATGCATAAATCAAATGAAGAGTTACGCTTCACATCCACCCATCCCAAAGACCCAACCATAAAAAAATGCTCGTTTGTGAGGTGTGTCATGTGTTTTCAACAAGAAGCTAGTTGTCATCCCTTTGAAGTAAAGAACATGCATACAAATTTCACAAATTTTAAAAATGGACTAAAAATCATAATATTTCACAAGCCAAGGAGAACATGAGAAACATAACTACAATGATGGTAGGCTAAAGAAATACTCTCTCCACCTTTGAAATAAAATAAAATTTACAATACCAAGTTGTATGCAAACAACTTCCAAGTTTGGTCCTTAAAAATGATTCACAAAAGCAATGTATATGTAAAGGTAGTGTGTAAGTAGTGAATAATCAAATATATAAAACTTGTTATACTTGTGAACTTTATGTGCACATGGCACCAACTTGTATCATACAAAACACACACACACACACACACACACATATAATATATATGTAGATGCCTCAATCAATGTTTTTGCATGCTTTCATTGTTTGCTTGGAAAATTAATCAATTTCAAAAAATAAGTTATAAAGTTTGCATAACTCAAAAACCTATCCCAAAATTGCAAAACATGGATGCTAATAAGAAGCATCCATGGGATCATCCACATATCTTTCAAGTTCATCTAGACTGAGAACTTGTGAAAAATTAAAACATTTTGTGGGAGAGAAACATTACAAGAAAGAAAGAGAGAGCTTCATGACCATTGAAAGAGAAAATTACATGATCACTTGCAAGAAGAGAGCATTCGCATTTGTGATAACAAACCTATGAAAAGCAAAATTTGCACGATTAATATCACCAAATCATGGCCAATGAAATTTGTGATGAGTAGACCTTAAATCTTCTTTATTTCTCAACAAATTTGAGAAATCTTTGTAGGGGTGAGTGCATTTGGCCCAACTCTACAATTTGTCTTCACACTCAAAAGGCCATTAGGCTATGTATGTGGTACATTATGTGTTTGATCATGGGCCTAGTGACCCTACATTAAAAAAACTAAAGAATTTTAGTTTGAAAACATTAATTCCAAGAATAAAAAAAACATGACAAGTTATTATAGTAAACTTTTGGTTTCAATTCCTTTTCTTTTTTTTTGGGAAAAATGAGACACAGTTTTGGATCCAGGTTTTAAAAATTTAAAGGCCAAATTTGGTTCTAGTTATTTAACCTATTTTCAAGTTAGGTCAAATCCAATTACGGGTTCTATTGGATCTCATTTGGTTCTAGTTCCAAAATCCAAAACATCAAAAAAATTCAATGTGAAAAATTCAAAATTTTATTCCAAGGAAAAAAAAAGGGGAAAATTATAATGGTTTGACAATGTTAAAACCCATAGAAAGTAGCTTATTTTTAATTTCCAAACTTATTTTAAAATTCTTATAGAAGCAACACCAATTTTATTCATTGCTATGTGATTTCATGCTTAAGGTTTTTGTAATTGAATCTACCACCTTGAAATATGGCCTCTTTATGACCCTTGAATTCAGCCCTAGAATGTTCCCAAATTTGCCCAAATGGGTGGGGATGTGGAAATAAATATCGTATGTATGTATGACTCATAATCGGCACTTTTTTTTTGTCAAATATTTATTTATTTTTAGAGATTGATGTTCAATAATTTTAAATTTCAAAATTTTAACAATTTGAGGAATGCACTTTTCTTTTCTTCAATTGGGTTTGAAGTTTGAACAAGGAATTAAATTTTAATTAATTTTCTTAAAAAAATACTAGACCCCAATTCAAATTTAGGTGTGGAACTAGAATTGAGACTTTTGAGGGGAAAAAAAAAAGGTGATTAGAACTGGGGTTTAATTGGAAGTTAATCGGCAATTAACTCCTCATTTATAGTCTAAGATAGTAAGCACAACTAGACCAAAATGTGAGTTTAACCCAAAGGTCGAGTGGGCATATGCCACATCAACCTCATGGCCTTTGGATTGAGATGTGAATAAAATGAGTTCCAAGTCCCATAACAACCCTTTAGGCAAATCTCACCATGTTCAATCTCATGGCCTTTGGATTAAAATGTGAACAAAATAAGTTCCAAGTCCCATAACAACCCTTTTAGGCAAATACACCATGTTCAATCTCATGGCCTTTGGATTAAGATGTGAATAAAACAAGTTCCAAGTCTCATAACAACCCCTTAGGCAAATACACCATGTTCAATCTCATGGCCTTTGGATTGAGATGTGAGTAAAATAAGTTCCAAGTCCCATAACAACCCTTTAGGCAAATACACCATGTTCGATCTCATGGCCTTTGGATTTATATGCCAACAAATTAAGGTCATTGATCCATAACAAATCCAATAGGTGTGCATTATGGCACATCAATCTCATGAACTTTGGATTGATATGCTAAAAATCGAGGTCCTTGGCCCGTCAACATCAACCCAAATTGGCATATGCCATGATCGATTTCATGACCTTTAAATTGAGATGCCAAAAGACATTATGCCATGTCAATATCATGGCCTTTGGATTGAGCTGCCAAAAGACATTATGCCATGTCAATATCATGGCCTTTGGATTGAGCTGCCAATATACATTATGCCATGTCAATATCATGGCCTTTGGATTGAGATTCCAATATACATGATACCATGTCAATTTCATGGCCTTTGGATTGAGATGCCAACAAAATAAGGTGGTTGGCCTATAACAACCCAACATGCAAATTTACCACACCAATCTCATGGCCTTTGGATTCGAGATGCCAATACAATTTCCTATAACAAACCAATTGGCATATGCCCCGTTAATCTCATGGCCTTTGGATTTGAAATGCCAATACAATCTCCTATAATGAACCAATTGGCATATGCCACTTCAATCTCATGGCCCTTGGATTTGAGATGCCAATACAATCTCCTATAACGAAACCAATTGGCATACGCCACGTCAATCTCATGGCCTTTGGATTCGAAATGCCAAATACAATCTCCTATAACGAACCAATTGGCATATGCCACGTCAATCTCATGGCCTTTGGATTTGAGATGCCAATACAATCTCTTCTTCGTTCTTTGTCGGTTGTTTTTGGCAGCGAAATTTGCTGCCTTTCTTTTGGCGCCGCTTTTGTCGCGCTGCGTTTGGGCTGCTGCCATTGTAAGAGCGGAGCTTCTTCTGCGCAGAACAAGGAGCAACAAAAGCCGCCGCTAATGTTCTCGTTCTTTGCCCTCATCATCAACATCATCATCAGCATCCCGCTTGTTTTGCGACCCAAGAGTAGTCTTGTGGGTTTTGAAACTGGAGTTTGGAAAGGGGAAACGACAAGGACGAGAAGGGGAGAAAACGACCAGCTTTTTTGCTTTTCCGCTTATGGTGAAGTAAATAATCAAGGGGTGTTCTTGATACTGAACTGAAGGGAAGCTTTTGAGTTTTCTATTCTTCTCCAGGTAAAGGAAATGCATGTCCTCACCATGCTGACTGATTTTATTTTATTTTTGAATTTTTCGGTTTAGGTGGAATTACATAGATAGATACATCATACCTTACTTCCTTCCTTTTCTTCTGTAGACTGTTTTTGTTCTTAAGCTCTTTTGGTAGGTTTTTTTGTGTTGGGTTTTTGCTGCTGGATGCAGTTCTTGCTAGTAGTTTCCGTTGTTGGAAAAAGAGGTTGCTGCTTTGTTTTATTATCGAAGTTCTGTTTGAAAACCCTAATTAGGGTTTGGGTGCTACAGTTTTCTGTAAAAAGAGAGAGGAAAGGACTGGTTTTGTTTGCATGTTTGTATTAGGGTTTTTTTGGGGGGGGGCGTGTCTTCTGAAGGCTTCTTGTTGGTTGCAGTTTCAGTAACTGCAGGAGGCAGGGAGGTGGTTGGGATAGAAGAACTTAAGAGGAGAGATGTCAAATAGGAACCGCATGCAGGTCCCACAACAAGTGCTTAATGCTCGGTCTGCGCCTCAGAATGGCCTCAATGGTTTGCGTCCTTTACCTTATGGGCAGCTGATGCGACCACCTATGGTTGGGGCACCGCCAGTCCTGTCTGGGCCTCCTCCAGGAATGCTTGAACAGAAAATCTCGACCCAGCACAATGAGATTCAGCGGTTATTGACAGAGAATCAGCGACTTGCAGCAACTCATGTGGCGCTCAGGCAGGAACTAGCTGCTGCACAGCAAGAAGTTCAGCGGCTACAGGCAGTGGCACTAGGCATTCAGACTGAGAAGGATGCCCAGATGCGATCACTGTTGGACAAGACAGCAAAGCTGGAGGCAGATCTGCGAGCCACTGAACCACTCAAAGCAGAACTCCACCAAGCCCGAACTGATTGCCAAAAAATGCATGTACATTCTCAAGAGCTTGCACAGCAGTTGCGCACTTCAAGTCAGGACCTGCAGCGGGCTCGTGTGGAGGCCCAGCAGGTTCCTTCCATGCGTGCAGAACTTGATACTCTTCGCCAGGAGCTGCAGAGGGCAAGGTCAGGCTTTTTCTTGTTGTGCTGGTCATTGATTGGCCAGGTGTTTTTGGAGGATCATTGTATGTGAGATGAGGAGTTGCTGAAGGAATTTCTGTCTGTCATCCTATGTGCTATCTGGAGATTGGGTACCATGTCCTTGTGTAGCAGGGAGGAGTAAACCCTCCAATTCTGTTGGGTACATGTCTATGCAAGAAGGTTTGATAAGTGAGAAGTAGACACTTAACCTCACTTTGCTTCTGCTCTATTTTGATCTGTTTGTTTATCATGGGTGTGAGCAGAGCAGCATTTGAACTTGAGAAGAAGGTAAATGCTGAGCAGTTGGAACAGAGACAGTCAATGGAGAAGAATCTGGTCAGCATGGCTAGAGATCTGGAGAAACTGCGTGCAGAGCAGACAAATGCTGAAAATAGAGCGCGTGTGCATAATTCTGGTACTTGTGTTGGAGCAATCAATGCAGCATTGCCGTGTAATAATAATGCAAAATGTTGTCATGGTGCACAAGAAACCCTAAGCTAAGTAGAGGTTGGGTGTCATCTTATTTTGATTAAGTGGTCTTTGATGTAGCATTTGATAGCTAGAAACGAGACTTTAGATCTGCTAATGCAGAATATTGAAAGCTATGCTACTCACTGTTGGATACTTTACCTGTTATGAATGCCAGGTGTTGCATTATACAATGGAGGATATCCTGTCCAGGATGTCACTTATGCTACCATGCCGCAGCAAGTTTATGGTGACGGCTATAGCATGCATCCCCAGGTATATCCATTCTGTCCATGGCTTAATTGCTTTCTGGTCCAGCCACTAATTCTTTCTCTTTGAGCTTGATGATTTGAGAAGTGCTGCCCAAGTCGAGATATGACCCTAGAAACTGCTCTGAGGTTCATGTGTGAATGGAAAGTGGCAAATTGGCATTTGCCTGCTGCTTCTTGAGCATGAACCTCTCCTGCCTGACCTGTTAGTGTCACTAGAGTTCATGTGTGAATGGTTCACAGTCTACACAGTTATGTGCAACATCTTTGCAATTGTGCACAAGAAGCATATCTCAGTGGTGTCTGATTGTACTGAATTTGTATGGCTGCTGCATGGAACATGAGAGCTTACTGACACACATAAACATGTCAATGTACTAGCCATCACCATGAGGAAGTGGTTATCTAGCTGCAGTAGCCAGAAGCCATAATGAATCGTGGATGAATATACCCTAACCTTGTCATGAGAAGGTGAGCTTATCAATACTAAAGACTGCTGTCATACCTGAAGTGGCCTCCCCATGGATGAGTTGTCTGTAGCTGGGTAGATATTGCAAAAGAGATTTGATCACCTTTTTTCATTTGGCCTTGGCCAAATACCCGAAGAAGTTCTATATTATCCACTCTACTTTGATGGATCCTTATCTGCTCCAAATGGAGAACCTTCTCCCAGCCTCATGCTGTTGATGATCCTCTAGACTATTGGATATGGATCTTTGGGTTCCCAATATCTGAGCATCTTATCATTTAAGTGGGTGATGAATTCAAACATACTGTGTTGCAGAGGGTCCAAGGATTGTAATTTTATCTTTGGAAAGTACAGTAAATGTGAATTTCTAAGGTCGTGCCCCCCTTTATGGGGTGCTCTGGGTTTAATTTCTTACTGTGTCTGTCAGCTTTGGAAGTATGGGTCAGTCTGGCAGCTCACCACTTGGGCACCATGACAAAACTTAGTGTTGTTTGCTCTGAGTTTTTTCATTGTAATGTTCCACTAAGTTTTTGGTGCCACATGCAATAACTTGCAAAAACTGATGCTTTCACTAAGTAGGTCTTCTGCTCATAGCTGCTTCACTTGTTACCATTCAGATGCTGTATACTTTGGAGAATGGTGTGCCATATGCAGCTGCACCAGCCCCGACCTGGGCACCCAATAATGTGCAACGTCATTTGGGCATGCCTCATGTGCGTAGATAAAGCATAGGGCATCCTTTGGATTAGGGGCACAGGTTACATAACTGAATATTATCTTAGCTGTCTTGCAAGGTCTTTTCCCACTCGTCTGCAGCTTAAGCTGAAAAACATCATGGCTACTGGTTGGTTCCCTGATGTCAACCTCTCAGGAAACTCCAGCTACAGCTTTTTTTGTTTTAGCAACCCATTCAGAGTGTGTCCATGTTGGCTCCTTTTCCTACAACATGGCTATTAGGGTTGCTCACAAGGTTCATTCGTATAGTAATTAGTCTTGTAGCCTGTCTGTGATAGTGCCATGTAGTCTAAGGAACTGCTTGTAAGCTTGGATCTGGACTTATATTGTTGGATTATATTCTGACCTACCTTGTCGGCAGAAGCCTTTTTTCCCCAAAATCTAGGCTGTAGTGAATAGAGTACCAGTGGACATGAGTTGTTCACCTCATCAAAAATTGATTGTGTTCAGTGAAATATTGGTGAAAATCATTGTGGAAAAACCACATTTTGAAAGGGCCCTTTGTTGAGTGAGGATATTCAAAACAAAAAGTATGTGTTGAGTCATCTCTAACCCTGCAGAAGTGTATGGTTTCTGCCATGCCTTAGAAATGAAAGCCACCTGAGTGAAACTTGTCTTTGGGCACCAAGAGCACCTGCCTTACTAACCATATTTTGTATCAGTAGAAATTTGTAGGATCCTATATCAAACTAACAGTCTGTCTGTCAACTTGGACATTGTGATTTCTTCTTTAAACTTATGCAAGGATTGTGACTGGCAAGTATAGTCTAGCTGTTGTTAGAGCCTTTTTTCCTTTTTATTGTTTTTTCTTTAGGTGGTTATCATATTTGTGTGGACCTCTGAAGCTTTATGTGGGTGTCAAAGATAGGGGCAGATGTGTTGTGACCTTGATGCAGCTGAATGTAATATAGGGAAGAAATCCAAGTTGATTTGATGCTTGGGAAGCCTGGATGCTTTTGTTATATAGGAATTTTGCTCTCAGTCCCTGTAAGTGGGGGTGCCTGTAGACATCTTTTTCTGGGCTGGGAAGAGTGAATTGGCACATATGTTTTCATGATGTCTGAAATTCAGTAAGGTGAATAGTTTATCTTTGACAGTCTGCTGTCCTTTGTGAAGTCACTGATTAGGCAGATCAGGCAGACCTTAAGGAATTACATGATTAGGACCATCATCATTGGTTGTATGTTTATCTAGGCAGGGACAAATTAAACCTAAGCCTTAAATCTAAACCCTAAAGACTACATAGTTTTGTGGAATTTTTAGGAGTTAAGGTGTTTGTTTTTCTGGTTGTTGGGGTTGTTGAAGCCCAACTAGCTCTTTGCAGGATTGATGCACTAAACTTAAAGCATCGAGTCTGAAGGAAATTGTAGCTCCATGGTGTAAGTGGTTTTGCTCAAAATCCCAGTTTTATCTAATGTCAGCCAGAATAATTTGAACTGGCAGGGGAAACCCTGGGGGTTTTACTGTTCCAGCCCTAAGTTTCACAAGATCTCGCTGCCATGAGGCTCTTGCTGGGTATGTGCAACCTGATTGTGTTTTGAGTGACTGCAAGCATGACAAGTAATAGTGTTTATGCTCTATGCCATTGAAACATGCTAAGCAGTTGAGAGCTGCAAACCACTCAGTCACCCACCTCTAAGTTGCCAGTTCTTCACGAATCACTCATGTAGCTTTTTAATGTAGTTATTGTGATGCGCTAGATATTTCTATCTTGTATTGCTGTTGTCTCACCCTCTGTACATGGAGATAGGAGTAAAGAAAAATAGCCAAGATGGCATTGGAGAGAGACAGCTAATTCAAGCTGTTTTTGGGGGGAGTTCATAGCCACTGTGTCCTAGAAAGGTAAGGTTCTAGCAGGTGATGAGGTCAATTGCTGGGCTGTTTTGAGCACAACCTTCAGGTAGATCATTTTGGAGTGTAAGCAGTCCCTAGGTCTGAAGCCCTACTGCTACATTATGTGGACGCAATTGTAACTTGTATTCTTGCCATCCACGTTTGAAGGAGGAAGGCGATTTGAAGCTCCCCAGATGCAAGTAAGTTTCTGCAACCTGCAGAGAGGTGTTTTTAAGTATCAATATTTGGAGTTTGTAGCCTTCATCTTCCTTCAAACTTTAATCTCTAACTGTTGAGTTCAAACTCATGCAACCTGTTTTTGGTTGTGATCCTTGAAAGAACATGCTTACAAAAATGTTTTGTTTCTCCAGTTCTCTTGTTTGGCTTGTTTTGGTTTTTTCTCTTTTTGTCCACCTTTCTATTCAATCTCTTTGCTGTTGTGTCGAGCTAGCCAGCAATATGGCTGAGTCTTCCTGTTACTGCTGGTCTCATAACAGAAACTAGGTGCATTGATTAATGTCTGATATTGGCCTCCATCATCACCACCGCTAGGAGCTGATGAAGTCAGTGGAGGTGTTATGGTAGCTGGTTGCTATCCTACATGTTGCTGTCAGTGAAGGTCACTGAACATCAGTGACACTCTCAGTATGTCCACAGTGCTCCTCAGTTTTTTTCTTTTTTTAGTGTTGGGGTCGTCTCTTTTTCCTGTCTGCTGATATATTGTTGGATTGAAATCAATCTAACATTAGCAATGGGTCGTGTCTCAGTTTCAACATAGATCCTATGTATGGAGTTCTTAATGCTTATGAAGATATTGTTCCAAAAGCATACACTAGATACACCTCATGTGGGCTCTCTAGAGTCAGCTGGATAACAGTTTCCCTGGATTTAGTATGAGGGGTATCTTTGGGCTTGTAGTTGGCAAGCAATGCTTTGTGTTCAGAAATATTTTCATTGGCAGCTGTTGATGATGGCTCAAACTTTAAAACTGTGATGCTGTTGAGCTCAACATTCTCATTGGAGTCAATATCTGATATATGTCTGTTTTCACTAAGTTGTTTGATTTTTAGTGGTTTCCATTACTGTTTATAAGATGCTGGGTCTTGTATGGGGCGTTCATCATCCCCATCACCTGAAATATGCATGCCATTCAATGTTCAAACTGAAAATCTGGCCCATTTTGGGTGGCATGACATGGGTTTGAATGCGGCTACCAATGGTTAGTTACAATGATTTTCTTCCCAGAAATTTATAACCCCCCCCCCCACCACACACAAGAAAGGTATGTGGAATGTAATCTGTGTTCAGAACAACACCTGCATAATGTTGCAGGAAACAGACCAATGTCCTTAGTTCTTCAGTGGTATCTGCTTTGTCCTCAATTGAGATATAAGGGTGAATTCCATGGATTTGTCAAACCACCCATGCTTGTGATTTTTGTTGGCAGGAAGCAGTTTATTGCCTCTAGAACATTGCAAACCCAGATGAGAAGGACTTCAGTAAATTGCATGCCAAGGTGACAGTGCAAGATGGGAATAGCACCTATCATGCTGCACACAGGACACTATTGGTGGCAAGGTGTTCAGTTGCAGATCATGCAGTTGGAGATGGCAGCGCTTGCAGTGTACAACCTAACGATCTGTAGCACAAATGCAGCAAGGGGCAACAACCCTTGATAGAGGTCAGGTGCAGCATATGCAGGAGACTACCTGATTGCAACCTAAACACTCCACTCCAACATCTACACTCGGAGCTTATCCCTCTCAATTTCCACAGCACCAGGAGCCAAACTCATGGCCAGCATTGCTGCAATCACAGGCTCGCCCTCACATGAGCACAGGCTGCTACAGGACCACAACAGTTGGAACCTCAATGACCCTATCAGCAGCCACACACTCCAGAAGCTGTAAGCTCTTCTTCAGTTTCCACCCTCGTATTTTTCCCTTGTGTTTTGCTTCTTGTGCCATGCTCCAATATTGGAAATCTCCTTGTCTGCTATTTTCTCCATCTTTGTGCAAGCAGTGCATTATTCTAAAATAAAATCAGTGCAGATAATATTCTCCCCAGTTCTTCTCTGTAGCTAGGCTTCTATGTCACTCTGTCTTGGAGTGTTGAACATCAGCTGCCGTCCATCCTTACATTTGGTCTAAAGCCTGAATGTTCACACATCATGTGGTGCAACTGTGTTTGTTGGTTTTAATAATACAATTGTTCTGATTAATTGATTGGAGGGCAGTGTCTGAACCCCCCCTGATGCTTACCTTTTTTGTGTTGTGGATACACTGTCTGGAATGTTTGACAGAGGGCCCAATTTGCATTGCAGAAGACATGGGTGACAATAAACTTGCACATTTGCTTTCTCCTTTTGGTTCAAGTTTTTTATGCCAAGCTTGAAGTCAAGAATGATACAGGTAAGGAGTCAAATTTATGGCAAAAGTCCTATGTTATCAGATGCATCTTTGTCTTTTCTCTTGTAAACATGTCACTTGTGATCAGTCTTTTGCAGTAAGATGCAGCAGTTTTCCTAGATTAAAAATTATGTCTTGCAAGAAAAATAGGTCAAAGTTGTGTTTTTTTCTAACATGACAATCCAATTTTGTCCCACTTTGGATCAATCCAACTGACCATTTATCACATTACAGGATTGGTCAAGTGCAATTGAAGATCCTGAAGATTGCGATTGTAGGCACCTCCAGGAATGCAAGCTTCCGTTTCCAACCAACCTAGCCCACTACCAACCAAGGTACTCATTTCATATTGCCCTTCATCCCATAGCAAAAGGGGGTGAAACCATGGAAACCATTTGTGACACACATGTGAAATGTTGTACGAGAAGGTTATATGCTAATTAGACAATCTATAAGTCTAAATAGACAGAGTCTAAATTACTGCATTCTACAGCCATGAAGCTGTTATGAGCTGCAATCAAAGGTTCGTACAAATTTTGGTAGTGTTATTGGCTTTTGAGCATGCTTGTCAGATCTTCTTAGTGTTGGATCCCTTATGAAACTTCCATAGCAGCTTAATACTTGTCAAAGGTTTTGTAAAGTGTTATACTTCCTTGGTTAGTATATCAATGATCCTTTTGTGTCCAAGACAGTAGTGGTATGAATATTTTAATGCGTAATAAATACTGCAGAAGTATCTAGTATTGAGTATTAAAATTCATAAAAGATAGGCATGAGCTCAACATCATGAATTCATAGAACATGTGCATGCACTAATACATGTCAGAAATTGATTTATGGTTGTCAGAAATTGCTTTGCCTATAAGGAGATGCCACAGAATGACGAGGTCTTCATTTTGGTACCATATTTCCGGGAATGTTTACCAGGTGTTATTGTGAACTGTGAGTTCATTTTTGTGGAACATTATGGAACATTTGTTATTTTAATTGTTGCTGGTTTGAACTTGGCAGAATGGGCTGAGCCATTTTATTTGGGCTGATTTATTTTCAATCAAGTAACTTATCATTATCAATCTTGTGAAATAACAAATGTGCACTTGTCAAGGGCTTTTTGACAGTACAAAAACCCAAAGGTCAAGGCTCGAAGGTTTGGGAGGGTTACAAGTTGATCACATCCAACAAGCAAAACAAACAAACAAATAGCTATCTTAATATATACAATACTAGACAGATGCTGCACAAATGATTGAGGATGTAAGCATTGAAGCTTTTAAAGCTCTGCAACTCTCTCTTCAATTATTACTAGTGGCACAATTTGCAGTGTTTGAGCATAGGTTATATCATAAAAGAAAATTAGCTACACTAGATGTCAGTTGAACTCTTCGTCACAAAGTTAATTGATTGATTGATTTTTCCTTCACATTTGAAGCTTGATTCCTTGGCTTCTTGCTGCATATTAGAACAAAAATCAACCTTAACATCATTTGGCCTGTTCTTGCAAATTTCTTTAAATTCTCCAGGGTACTGGGGCCGTGCCAGAGATTTTCATTAGCAAAAGTTTTTGATGCTCATAATACATACAATGAAGCTTGGAGGAGGCGTGCCTGGTCTTTTGACTCATCACTAGCATCTATTTTGTTGCCACAGTAGGACCACAAAAGGAAGACTCAGGTGGAGGACAGTAATTTTATTGGGAGAAGGGATTCAAAGTGTCATTGCATATGCAAACAGTTACAAAGTGCATGGAGCTTGAACCCTTAGAGACTCAAAGCTCACATGTTCTAGCAGAGGGATTAATAATTTCTCTGTTTAGGCCAAAAAATAGTAAATTCTTTGATGAACTTTGTTCACAGAAGATTGAAGCAGGAGACATGATATGGCAATAAGCTTGTGTGCGTAACCCTCATTTCATTTTAGTTTTTGCCTTTACAAGCAAATCATCAAAGCCAAAGGCATAGACAAGTCTACGTAGATTATAGCAAACAGAACCTTCTTCACCCTGAAAATATCCTGTACACATGCAACACTGGTGACTACTTTAATGGAGTTTGTTCACTTCAAGCTGCTGGGAAAGCACAAATAAACACCAAGCTTTGGTTGAATGTGGAGAACACAGACTATTCAACACAAAGAAGTACCAACAAAAACACAGAGAATTGATTGATGAGTATAACTTCAGTTTTTTGTCAAGGTTCTGATTTCAGCATTAAACTCAAAACTTTTTTCAACAAAAAAACAATTTACAAAAACAGGACAATGCTAGAAAAATCACTTGCCTCCCACACAGACTTCCGCAAAAACACTTTAGATGCACCTGAATGGACAAGTAGCTACAGTAGTCAGTGTAGAGGAGAAAAAGTCTGCATCAAATTCCACCATTTGGAACACCAGAACAAGATGAGATGGCAAGAAAACACGCTTGCCAAGATTCCATCAACTTGGGTACTTCTTTTCCTGTTTGTATAAATGGCTTCTGGGCAATTAACTAAGAAATAGCATTAAATCTCACAACAAAACAATGTCATGCCATAGGCTCCAGCCACATATTATGGGGTGTTTCATACTTGCTTGCCAGCCATGTAACCTACTTTCAGGTTTTTCTAGTCTTCAGGCAAATCATGCCCTTCAAACTCCAGGTGCTAGGTGTCAAATTCTATATAGCAAGGCCTTTGCAGCATTCCTGTGTACCTTGCTAATGCATAACTGTATACCAACAGGATTCACCTTGCATTCCAGTGTGTACTTTCACCTGTTAGAAAGACCTGCAAAAGCACAAGCAGTAACTGTGTACAGGCTTCCAGTGTCCAATTTTACACTTCATCAATCCAGACAGCATTTTGTATTACTTAATGAAATGACATAAGCCTTGCTCATAAACTATGAGTGATGAAAGATCTGCAGGGGGAACAAAATATGTGAAAGGCCACCATGAAGAAACAGTTCTGCACAGAAGAGCTAACCTTGGATTTGGGTCCACTTCCTTTCTCCTAGCTTTAGGCTTGCCAACATGTTTTCTCCCACTGAACAATCCACATCTTCAAAATAGCCAGCTGCAATGCCATGTCATCCATGACAAACCCACCTGCTTCCTCAATAACAACTACAGTGAGAACCTTGACAAAAAACTGAACAGCCTTGACCAACATGCAAGAGTACTCAATAGGGGAATCCCCCATTTGGCCAGTTGCACCATGGACTCCGAATTGAAGCAGTCATTTGTATTCTTGCAAAAAAAAAAACCTCTACACTGCTCTCTACACAAAAAACACAGAGAAGAGAGAAAGGGAGCCCAAATTTCCAACCCACCAGAATATCATCGAATTTGTTGACGAAGAATTCCTGGGTTGATGCGAGCCCAGATTCATCAATGAGAAATGAATCAAAGCCACCTGTGCTGCTTGCTTCAGTTAGAGATATTCATCCAAATGTCACTCTCTATATGTACAGAGAATGTGTGTAAACCTCTCACCACAAATTCCACCTTGCCAACCCTTGCACCACTACACCTCCCAAAGGCCCACATGATTTTCTGAACCCAACTAAGATCCTATTTGTATTGTAAGATTATACACAATAACATTAACACCCTTGCTCTGCTTTGTCCTCTACATAACATAGACCTTACAAGCACGTTCAAACTCTCAATGTTCCCAAAGAACCCTCTTCCCACATTTAGGAACAAAAAGAATGCTATTGTGCAGCATTCAGCTTCTTTTCCTTGGCCTCCTCAATTGCTTGCTTGATCCGCTCAGCTGGCCCCAATTTTATTGCCAGCTGATGCTTTGCCAGGATTTTCTCAAGCAAAGAGCCCACATCTCTCGAGTTCAGCAGTGTGTCCTCATCCACTTCCTCATGTGCCATTGCATCAATTATGTTCCCTGCAATGTTGAAACCCTCAAAGAGAGCCCTCAATGATGCTGCAATCACATGCTCTCGCTCAAGATCCTCAAGTGCCTTCTTCCGCTTCCCACGTCCTGACAGTGGGGTGAAGTTGTAAAAGGTATCTGGCTTGTGGGCCACATTTAACCCATTCCTTGCCTCCAGGTAAAAGATCCGGTCACCTTCTTCACCAGAAGACTGGAGTGCCAATGGTTGCCCATTTGCTAACCCTAATCTCAGTGAACCTCCTGTGCCTCCACCTGCTCTTGTGTTGCGGGGCTTAGAGCCTACAAGATCATCCAGTGCATCAAAGAAAGGCCACTTTGATGTAGTCACCCCAGATGTCAGCATCTTCTCCCTCTCCACTTTGTAACGTTTCTTCAGATTATCCACCTTCAATCAAAAAAAGGAAGCAGTCCACGAAGTGCTCAAAGGAGGTTAAAAGCCCCACAATTCCCAACAACATTACATGCTTTAACAAACCAAGCACAGAAACTTTCCTTAAGAGATCTGCTCAGTACTTGCTACTCATCTAGCAGACATGGAGATGGATTTGTATTTGCCACAATAAGGGCAAAACATTCTTCAACCTCCTGCATGTGATCTTTGCCACAGATTCTAAAACCATCAACAAAGAATTGTGCATGGACATCGAAGTGCAACTTTTCCAGAATCAAAACATTAAGTTTCCAAATGATGAGTAGATAGATGCATGGTCACCCAGAGTGGCACAAATGTACCTTGATGCGGCATTGCTCTTGTGTCTTTGGAGTGCCCTCCCACTGGCTTGCACCAGAAGTAGTACCCTGTATCCCACAATAGAATGAAGATGAAGCATAACATTTGGAATCCTGACAGTTCAAATGGGATCAAAGACTGTTCATGAGGAATCCACATACACTTACAGATGAAGCTAGAGCTCCAGAAAAATGGTGATGATAGTTCTCACTCTTTCCTTGAATCTTCAGGCCTGCTACACTATTGAGCAAGAATTTCTTTCCAAATTGAGTGCAAGGAATAACTCTCTGTTCTCCAAGAAGGTTTCTGTATCACTGCCACTGCAAAGAGCAGCAGTGCATATCAATTGATCAATTGAACATCCATACCCATTAAAGGCATGAAATGTCTGCACATGTGTGCTCTACATGTGCAACTGTACACAATTGTGAGGAAAGATTGAAGATAGTCTTCCACAAAAATGTTTATCATGGCTCATGGATAAGGTTTTTCAAGAAGTTTCAGGGGTTTTGCACAAACCTTGGCACCCGAAGGCACTTGCCTTGCATTTACACTGGCTGCAATATCTGCCCAAATCTTGCTGGTAAAATTGCTGCGCTCAAGTGCTCGGTATTTCTCTGAAAAAGCATTGAGCAGTACGATGGTCGCCCCATCACTCCACTCCACTACGGTGTCTCGCGGAGTCTTTCCCCTCCCTTTGATCACACTCGGACTGATAGTAGTAGTTTCTGCTTCCCCTTCAATCTGCTGCCTATCCACAAAATCATCCTGCTGCTTCTCATCAGCAAACCTAACCATATCTGTCTGCAAATCTCGTCCATGCTCCATCACCTCTCTCCTCCTCCTCTCACCATTCTTGTCCTCCATAACATCCTGGTCCACTTCTTGCAGCTTAAACCCTTCTCCTCCTCTGCTCACTCCATCCTCCAAGGAGCCCACCACAACATGCCCTCCCTCTGCACACACCTCAATCTTACCTCTCCACATCACCATATCCTCCATGCTCCCCCCATTTTCATCTCCATCCACATGCCGCAATACTTCACAAGAACCACCACCACCACCAAGCTCCATCTCCTCTGCCCGACCATGCACCACATCTCCCCCACCAATCTTTTCAACCTCCAAGCTCATATTCCCCACTTGCTCTTGATCATCCTCCTCCATTACCTCCTGATACAGCAAGATCCCAACATCCTTGCCCTCTTGTTGTTGTCCTCCAACACCATCACCACCACCACCACCACCACCATGGAAAACTCCTCCTCCTATTTCTCCTACTCCCACCTCACGTACTAAACCTTTCCCACTACTAGCAACATTTGCCACCTTCTTGACCTCCATCAAACTAATCTCCACCTCATTGTCCACAGCCAAATCTCTCTCTCCCACGAATCACTTTCTCCACCTCATGCATGATTCACAACCAAATCTCTCTCTCCCAAAAACCACTTTCTCCACTACATGATCCACAACCAAATCTCTCTCTCTCTCTCTCTCTCTCTCTCAAGAATCACTTTCCCCACCTCACGACCCACAACAAATCTCTTTCCCCCATAATCACTCTCTCCACTTCATGATTCACAAACAAACCTCTCTCTCTCAAGAATCACTTTCTCCACCTCATGACCCACAACCAAATCTCTCTCTCCCAAGAATCACTTTATCAACCTCATGACCCACAACCAAATCTCTCTCTCTCAAGAATCATTTTCTCCGCCTCATGAACCACAACCAAATCTCTCTCCCAAGAATCACTTTCTCAACCTCATGACCCACAACCAAATCTCTCTCTCTCAAGAATCACTTTCTCAACCTCATGGTCCACAACCCCATCTCTCTCTCTCTCTCATCTCTTTCTCCAACTCTTGATCCACCACCCCATCTTTCTCTCTCTCTCAATAATCAATCAATTTCTCAACAATCAATTTCTCCACCTCATGATCCAAAACCCCATCTTTCTCTCTCTCTATCTCTCTCCCCCAAGAATCAATCAATCCCACTAGTGGAAGGGTTTGGTTGCCCTAGGGTTTTCTTGGGCTCAAAAAGCCCTTTGTTGGATAAAGGGAATAAATTAAGAGAATAAATTAAATCCTATTTTTTTCACACTCTTATTATTATTATTATTATTATTATTATTGTAAGGGTGGGGAAAATTTAGGATTTATTTATTTATTTATCAATTTTGTTTCAAGGAATGGATTTTTTTAAAAAATGCTTTGAGATTTCAATTTCTTCAGAACAAATAAATATTCTCATTTTTAAAAATTCCAAAAAAACCAGGTTTTGGAAGGAGAATAATCAGTCGTGGATTACTAAGCATGAGAGGGTTTCTTCTTGGATGTTTCATCAACGAGGATGGAGTTGCAGAGAATAAATTTGACGTCAAGAGTATGCGTGTTCTGTTCTTGAATAACCAATTACTAGTTATGAGAGGTTTCCTTCTTGGATGTTTCATCCATGAGAACGTAGTCTACAGATCATAATCTGACGTCCAGTAGGCCCGTTTGTTTTTCCGCGCTGCCATGGTCGTGCACGCCGTGCATGTCTTTGTCCGTCTCCTCTCGCAGAAGAGGCCGATGAAGAAGACGACGACGACGACGAAGGCGGCATTAAGATTCTACAACATTTTCGACCCGCAAATTTTTGGTGCTGATTTTGACTCCTTGAAGGTACTGTCCAATATCTGTTCTTCTTTCTTTCTTTCTCCAACAACGATTGTTGTTGTTGTTGTTGTTGTTGTTGTTGTCGTCTCTCCAAAAATTTGCAGGGGGTTTGTCAATATGTGTGAAGATCGGCGTGAATCTTTCAGCGGAGGTACTGAAAGGCCGTCTTTGTATAGGCTTTTGTTTGCCAGTCTCTCTTTATCTCCTCTCTCTAGGTTGGTCTGTTTTCTTCAACGCATTGCAAAGCATTACATGTCTTTCTTTCATGTATGCTTCACTCAAAACAAAAACCGTAGACTGAATTGTTCAATGACAATCTGTACCTTGAATAAGGAAGCAGTAAGTAACAATTGGCTTTCGACGGATCTTGATTAGGTCAAATGCCTCACATAAAGAACTCTGAAACAACTGGTACCAATTAGGGATGTGAAGCTCCTTGCCACAGACTCAGTGTTTATGTTTGTTCCAGAGTTCAAACCAATCTGTGGTGAGGTTGCAATGATTTGGACATGGATCAGATCTGTTGACAAGAATTCTTTTGTCTAACAGTTGAGTATCGGCACTGAGTAATCTCCTGCAGCCGCAATGCTAGAGTCCATTGCAAGGATGATGCTGAGCTCCAGAGTGTTTTGTAGCTTCTGAATTATGTGTAACAACAACACCCTTGCAAGAAACAGGAATGGAAAACAACAATCTGTGGACCAGAAAACACACCCTGCAGATCCTCAGATTCTGATTTGGAGTTTAAGTTGATGTGTGCAATAATTGTGATCTCACCATTTTCATGAGGATTCTGCAACAATGTCAAGCTCTAGCACCTCTCATTCACGAACTGGTGTCCAAGATCCCTCTGTTGTAACCTATGATGACCTCTACGAAGGCTACAATGATTATGAGCGCCAACTCAATGTGTTGGGAGATCCACAAACACAGGTTTTCAAGCTATCTCTCCACAATTAATGTTGAAGTGTAACAAAGAAAGTATGATTGTTTTCAAGCATGCTCCTTAAGGATGGGAGGTACATCAAGAGTGTTTGATTCCTGAATCAGCAATAGGTTCATACACAAAATAAACTTATGAGCTACGAAACACAATTTCAGTATCTAGCCCATCATGTATTTGAATTATAATTGTTTAAAATGCTTTCTTCATTGCATATGCAGACAGGGGAAAGTTTTGGAAGCAAAGTGGATGCTTTTGCAAACTACAGTCATGGGGCTTGTAGCCAAGATTCATTGTCATCAGGAAATCAGGTCTATCTCAATTTTTCAAGGCTAAGTTCTGTGACATTTGTTTGAACATGTTCTCCACAAAATCAAACAAAGAAGATCATATGGAGATAGACAACTCATGCTAAAATGTCATCCTTGTTTAGGGTAACAAAGCAGACCTTTACTACAGAACTGCAACACCACAGACTGCCAGTGCACCATCATGGAGGCCACCTAGCACAGGGTGGACAAGGGTGCTCTCTGTAGCATCAACAACAAACACTGACATGTCTAGGCCTCTGACTGCTATCCGAGCTGCAGGGTACTCATCAAGGGTGATTACTTCAATCCCAGACAAAAAAAATCTTGAATTTGAATCTTGGAGATTGTTAAACTGTTTTTATACTGGTTGTAACATGTAGTAGTAATGTCTCTTGTCAGGGGTAGTTGACATCACGAGTCAGCCTTCCCATTGCTTCCAGAAATGCAAAAGAAACTCAGCATGCAGATTTTGTATATTAAATTTGGCCCAAAATTTTGAGCAGATTATTATACAGTCATCTGCACCCACTTCATCAGCCGTCTGAAGTCAGTGGGGAGTAATGGAAGCAACTCACTGCCACTTATGATGAAGGTAATGGTATGATTCTTTGTGAGTGACACTCACAAGGTTATAATTGCACTCATCCCACACCTGGCTTATTTTCCTGTTTGTTTGTTGATACTGTTTGACAAACAGGATGGAAGATTTGATCCCTTGAATCAGGCGGCCAGAGTTTTGACACCCGCCCAGCAAAAGAAAGAGGAACTTAACCCTGAGTACCAATGTCGTGAAATGGAGAGGCATGTGAACCAACTGCTTGAAGCAAGTGCTGCTGCAGGCCTTGCTGTGAGTTTTATTAATTGTTTATGTACTTACTGAGTTCTGGCTGATCTGTTCTTGACAACAATTTGAATTGCTCATAATTCCTTTCTGCCTCAAAGAGACTATTGGACTATTACAACTGAAAAAGGCTGCAGTACATTCAACCACGTTGTAGAAGGTGCAGTCTTTACATAGTTCAGCAAGTTTTCTGCTCTACTCAATTTGTGGTTGATCACAATTCATTGGCACATTATGGATGGTGCATGAGCAGGGGGACTATCAAACTGCTCTGGAGAAATCCAAGGAAGCAGGGAAACGAGAAAGGCTCTTGTGCAAGCATCGAGAGCAGGCTGGCCTGGTATTGTATTTGTTATTTCCAATTTGTGGGGTGGAGTAAATCAGACACCTATTCTAATTTGACTTTTATCTTTTTTAGCTTGCCATCAGCATTTTTTTTGGTGGCGAAATCTTGCCAAATTTCAACCTGAAAAATATGATTTCGACCTATACAAAGGATTTTCCATGGAAAAAATGACCGAAATTTGCCAGATTTCAAAAACAAAAGTTTCCAGATTGACAGATTTTTATGATAAGTTCCAGTTGGTAGCCAAGAATGTAGAAGGATTTGGTCCTTTTTTTACGTTCATATCTAGTCTGTAGCCAAATCTGGATAAATCATCTTATGGATGATCACCACTTCAGCTACATCACAAAATTGAAAAAAAAAAACCCTGGTTCCCATAATAACACAAAGATGGCTTTTCTCCCAACTGTCTAAAGTGACTGACTATATTATCATCATTTACTTCCTGGTTCAGAGAATCCAGAAAGTCTTTTTGACTGTTTAATCTTGGAGTTGAATGAGGAAAATATTCCCAGATTCATGGTACATGACCTCACAAATCAATTTGTGGATTCAGAGAAATTTTCATATTGGTTTAAGTGGTGAGAAACTTGTATTGTGGTCACAGGGCGATCAAATGAATGTGGAGCTCACATTTGCAGTTTGTTTCAACCTGGGTTACCAATTTCAGGCCAATGGCTTGCATTCTGAAGCATTGAGTACATACTCTCAGATTGTGAAAAACAAGCAGGTTAGCCTTGTCATTGAACTCTCAAATGTTTGGTTTCTGTTCTTGAACTTTGTTGAGTTGACATAATATTTGTACGAAAGTCCAATGAGGCCTGGGATCAATGAGGACAGCAATGTTTTGCAGTTTACCCAAGGTGGAAGACTCAGGGTGAACATGGGAAACATCTACTATGGACAACAAAAATATACAATGGCCATCAAGATGTACCACATGGCTCTAGATCAGACTCCTAACAGTTACAAGGAAACTCGGTACCGGATCCTTCGTAATATTGGCAATGCCTTCATGCGGCTTGGTCAGTATCAGGTGGGGAACCTTGACTCATAGCAGTTCACCCCTTGCAGACCATTTTCTACATCAATTTGACTGACTATGCGATTCAAGTGATTTAATCTATTTGACTTGATTGCAAAAGTGCTTTGTGATCTTGACAAGTTTCTCTGGTGAAGTGTGAGCAGGACTCTGTTTTATCATATGAGGCAATTATGGAGATCAAGATTGACCACCAAACTTGCTACAACTTGATTATCTGTTACTATGTATTAGGTCACACAGAGAAAATGAAGACTTGTTTCACAAAGATGATCTTAGTGAGGAACTATGATGCTGACTCTGATGATGAAAATGAGGACACTGCTATGCTTCGGGTTTGTTCACGTTGCTATTGTCATGAATTCAGAATTGAGATCACACCCCCTAAAGGCAGCACTCTTATTGCTATATTGAGTTCTTATTTGAGTGTTGAATATATTGGAGTAGAACAGGACAGGATATTACAGGTGCTGTCTTGTAGTGAGACCTTATAAGAGAGACAAATCATTTATCAGCACTGGGATTTTCTTTGGGTGAAGAATGATGAGCTAAGGGAAGAGTTGAGAAGAAAGCAAAACCAGGCCCAAAAATATATATTGACTGCCGCAAGGCTCATAGCTCCTGTGCTTGGAGGCACCTGCATGGAAGGCTATGATTGGGTTGTGGAGTTGCTGAAAGACCAACAATATGTTGCACTGGCCAATGAGATGGAAATGGACAGGGCAATCCAACATTTGCATAAACAAGACTTTGGCCAGGTACTTCATTCAGACAAGGAAAGGAAAATGGAGATTAGAAACGCTTGTAGAAACTCAAGAGCAGCAGCAGAAAATAGTGTTCTTGTTTGTTACAAACTTCACATAGATGTGGATAGTAGTTGTAACATTTATAACAATGTCAGAGCAGGCAATGAACAAAAAATCCTTTGAGATTATACCTTGATAGCAGTAGGTTGCCAAGGAAGAATTTGCATGCATTTGGGTGCAGTATATGCTTCACAAATGTTAGAGCTAGATAATAAGACTTCTGACATTTGATGATCCTTGGACCTCCTCATTCCTGAAATCAGATCTAAATGAAAGAACATTCGCAGGCAATCATGTTACTGAAGGAATTTGAGAAGAAGGAGAAGGATCTGAAAGCACGTGCTGCAACCAACTTGTCATTTCTCTACTTTCTGGAAGGAGACCTCAACAATGCTGGGACATATGCAGAGCTCGCTGTCAGAACCAATCGCTACAATGCACATGCCCTTGTGAACCAAGGGAACTGTCTGTACACCCAGGTATACAGCCTACATGGATTATTATCAACACTAGCCTAAGTCATAAAGTTCTCAAAACACATTCAGTCAATTTTACATTGTGGTCATGCTTATTTAAATTTGTCAAAATGCTATCTTTATTCTTCTAGGCACTATCATACCGTACACCAACAAAACTATCATGGAATTTGTGAAAGATTAGTGTTGTGCATTTAAAGTACTTTGATGTCACTGCCTTCAATCTTAACAATTTCTGCAGTATTAATGACTTGGTATCATGTGGAAAAAAATTCATTTCTCTATATGGCCATTTTGCACAGGGAGATGTTGAGGGAGCAAAAGTGGTGTACAGAGAGGCAACAGAAGTGGAAGCAGATTGTATTGAAGCCATTTACAACCTTGCATTGTCTCATAAGAAACAAGGTGAACTTGGAGAGGCACTAGCTACCTTCAAGAAAATTAGCAGTTTGCAACCTAACAACATTGAAGTTTCCTTTCAGGTTATTCTCTTTTCCAGGGACTCCTGACAGCATGAAATGATTGAACTAATTAATCACCCATGTTGATTACTTTTGCTAGTTGTTCTCTCCATCATCTTATCAATGTATATATTCATTTCAGCATAGAATAAAGTTCCAGATACAATCTGTAAATCTCCCTTGCTTAGTTTGTGAGATGGTCCCTTTTTGTGTTGCTTTCCAGATTGGACATTTGAATATGCTAATGGGAAATATCAAGCAAGCCATCAAATGGCTAGAGATTGTGAACACACGTGTTATGCATGATGCTGGTATATTGGCAATGCTGGGGAGTCTCCATGCCAAGTGTGATGATGAGCCTAAAGCTCTGCACTATTACAGTGAGTCTCATCGTGCATATCCAGCCAACATGGATATCACATCATGGTTGGGAGCTTTCTATGTAAAGAATGAGGTCTATGAGAAGGCAATGCCCTTCTTCAATTTGGCTGCCAAGATTGAGCCAAGTGAGGTAACATAATTCCTATCCCTGATCATAAATGTGTTGTATTCCACTCAATGAAGTTCATGAAGCACTTCAACTTTCAATATTGATGAGGCAAGAATTGATACTTTGGGCACATCGCTTTTTATTTAATCTGCCTCTCCATTTCACTTTATCTAACATGCAACTCTTGAATTGCTAGCAGTTCTCTTCAAGCTTCTCCATGTGGCATGTTGCTTCTCATACTTATAATTTGATGACTAGAATGATTGGTTTCTCCTGTAGAACACTATAATAGTGACCTCAACATGGTTATATATACCCATGTGGGTTTGCAGGTGAAGTGGCAACTGATGGTAGCATCATGTTATAGACGAACAGGTGCCTACCCTCTAGCATTAGCCAAGTACAAAGAAATCCTACTCCAACATCCAGAAAATATTGAGTGCTTACGCTACCTGATTCATATGTACACAAGCCTTGGCCGACAGGAAGAGGTCAATGCATATGAAAATCAACTTCGGAAAGTTGAAAGGGGACAGATGGTTGACAGCCACTACCAAAACCAGATGGTACTGGATCCAAATAAGGGATTTTCACACCAGCTGTTGCTGGAATCTCAAGCATATGCGGGAAATGACCGCAATACTCAGGTTTGTGATTTTTCTCAACAGTCAACAAACTCTCAAGGCTTTTTGTCCACATCAGGGATCTTGAACCCAAGGTTGATCTCTACTCATTCCCCCCAACCATATAGGACATCTGAACAACATATGACAAAGAAAAAGGAAAGGGTTGATGAGGATGAATGGCCAGAGCTTGGAGATGACCTATTGCCAATGTAGTTTGTTCGTATCTTTCTTTCAAAGATCATGTCCTTTGCCACTATTGCATTTAGCTCAACTGTTCACAAATGGAGGGTATCAAATAGATAGGTAAATGAAACGTTTTCTTGTGTTACAGGTGAAGATTTATTTCTTTGCCTGCATTTTACAGACTAGCTACTGGTTTCAGTCCGATCTTAAATCACAGTCAATTTCTCAAACTTGCATTGTCGTAGGTGAAGATTTGTTTCTTGTTCTCTCTCTTCTGTACAGGTTTGATTGCCACTTAAGATTACTATCAAACTGTCAAATTAGTCTTGGGTTTGTGTTGACACCAAACCATATACTGAAATTTGACAATCAATGAAGAAAGCAAAGCAATTTGACACGGTACTCAGAATTGTTTGATAGCCTGTAATGAGGTTACAGATTTGTTTGCACACTGCACAGCAAATCTGTTGGATTTGGTCATAAAATTAGTGTGCTGATTTATGTACCCTTGAAAACTAACTTTGGCACTGATCTTTCCCAAGACCATTTTACATGCCCTGCAAACCATACCTGACAACAATAGCCATGTGAAATGTGGGAATTCAATGTCTCCTAGAACTCTTCTTCTACCAAGAATCAATAACCAGAATTGAAACTAACAATCAAAAACCACAATTCTAACCCAAAATCCAAATCCACAATCAAGCCAAAAATCAAAAGAGAGAGAGAGAGCAAAGAGATTTTATCAGATTTAGAATGACAGCCTCACCTTTCTAAACACTCATGAACAAACGCAAACTGACAAATGCAAACAAATCGAAACTCATTCATGCCCATGACACACCTAGTTGTTGCTTTACAATGCTCATCCTTGAAAAATTTCTAAATTGCTTCTGTTTGGGTGGTACTCATGGAAAAGCTTGTGAGGAAAATTTGTCATGGGAAGCAAAGGAATACTTTTCATAAAAAGGCTGATGAATTACCAGACAAGCGTAGTGAGTATTAGTACAGAAAACTTGACATATAACTTCCCCTCTTGCTGGTTGTTAGTCTTGGTATCCTGCCTCTATAGCATATGCAAGACCATGCCCAACATACCATCAAAAAGGACTAACCTACTTAGCTATCAGTCAAATAGACGATGATTGCATAGTCATCATCAGCCATGGCTGCAAGTAATGCACTAATTCTGGCTCCAACTCTGGCGTCCATTAAGGATCTACTTCAGCTCAAGCCATTTTGGGTAACTTATTACAACCCTATTCTCTTGATTTTTCCTCTTTTTCTTCCTTTTGATGTTTAGGGGTTCTAGTGCAACATGCAAGGATTAAATATACAATCATCATGGGGAAGCATGTAGAAAACCGGAGACATTGCCCCTCCAGAAGAATATTCATGACACTGCTATGTCCAAAGGTGGCCTACCTAGGAGGCTACACCGGAAGGCTGCCATCAGATACAACCAGAAATCTCTGAAGCGCCTCCTGCACATCCATGCTGCTCATTTCATGTGCACCTTGTGCCTGAGACAAACCATTTTCCAACTCATTAATTCTCATGTCATTTCCAGTTCATGGGAGACAAGAATGGAAGGTAGCAGGTCCACTGTCAAACATCTCCCTCATCAAATCATGACACTCTCCTGACCCAATACTTGAGTTTCAACAAGGTTCCCTAAGAAGTGGCAGAGTTTCAGCAAACAATCAACTGAAACACTTCAAGTGAAGTGCATTGAGCTGGTGAATGGCAATCTCATATATCCATGAGATTGGAGAGAAAACTCCACAAAACATGTTGTAGGTTACAGTTGGGTCAGTTCCAGCCAAACCCAAAAGAGGAAAAAAAAAAAAAAGAATGAGTGGGGTCATAACCTTTGAGTGTGTCACTCAAAAAGTTATCAGACCATCACCTCCATCATGCAGGGCAGTGAATAGCTGCCATTACTCCACACTTACTTCATCAGCTCCCAACAATGGGGTGTAAACCAATATCTAGCAATCTGCTCAGAACTTAGGGTAAACAATTGTACAAATATCTGCATCCTGAGTTTCTGTCAGCTTTCTGGAAGCAATGGGAAGACTTGGTCATAGCTCATAGTATATAGCTGCTGAGTTGGTAAAAGAAGGGCAAAAGACAGAGGCGACATACCACTACATTCACAGTAACCTGAACTTGGTCATCAATGCGTATACTGTTGAAAGATCTGATCTCCAACCCTAATTCTCTTGAGGATGACAATATACGTATCAATGTCTCTGTCTTGTTGCTGGCCTCCACATTTATGACTAAGCCATCGTCATTTGGACAAACAGCAACCTTTACGAGACTGCCTGAGCTTGATCTGGCATCAAGGCTTGAATCATCTTGAGCCTGGATTAATGTGGTACGGGCTGGAGGATGGGGGTAGTCAGCGCCTTTTTTTGGTTTAAGAGCATGATCAGCCTTTTCCAGGTGTGCTACTTGTGTTGTCAGCTGGCGTATATAATCTATAGTGTGTGAGAGTACAGAGACCCTGTCCTTCTGCAAAATGAACCCAGTGCCACAGGTCAGCAATGCAATCCTAGGATGTTTCTATTCACAGGCACACAATCAGAATATTGGCCTTGAACTTTGAGATGTCAATTTATGCACACACCTTCTTGATAATGGGAACAATGGTGCATAGAGTATGCATCTTCTCATTGAACTTGGAACGACGGCATCGCTCTGCAAGCTTGTGAATGTGGGCAGCTTCATCCTGAGCTGGATTTGACCTCCTTGCACTATCTCCAGAACTTGGGGTAGAGTGTAACCTGGCTAACTCTTGCTCTGCAAATTTCTGTTGTTGAGCATCTTCTTCAATCATAGGGACTATTTTCTCTGTCCATTTCCGTAACAGAGATTGTCTTGCTGGATGACCATCTCTCCCTTGCTCTGACAGTTTGAAGCCAACTCTTCTTTGAAAGAGAGACTTCTTGTTATGCCGAAAACACAATGCTGGCAGAGCAAGTCCATTGTCATACACATCCATGAGTGGCTTGGTGTCATTGGGTGGCCAGCCTGAAAGGTTTTGTAGGAAGCTCATGTGTGTTGATTGTTTCAGGCAGAATGGATCAATGCTTGAAGTTGCCTGGTCCATTGTCTTCACCTGAGCTTCAGGAGTGTCATACACACTGCCTGTTTCAAGGAGATGAGAGAAAGATGAAAATTGTGCATCAGTCGGAAGGTTTGCTGTCATTGTGCACTTTGAAGCTGAGGTCGCATGTGGCTTAGGGCCAGCTAAAAGAACAAGAAGATCCTCTGCACTTTGAGCAGGTAAAGACACAGAATTCATGCGCCTAGAATGCTCAATGGAATGCTCAACAGGAAAATCTGGCACTGCTGGTGCCTGTATCACAACCTCTTCAGGTTCAAGTGTGTCAGAATCCCATGTGCAAGGACCCATGACACCAAGGCTTGATGCAGATTTTGATGCACCCTTACTACTATCCAATGAATTGAACATGGTTTTCTCAACATCGGCGTCAGTGTCAGGCTCATCAAACAACCCACTTCCATAGCCAAAGAAGAGGGATTGATTCCCTGGTGTGGTCCATTGAAAGTAGGGCTCCTCTTGCCTGAGAATTGTGCCTGAGCTCCCTAGAGATTCGTTGAAATCACCAGGAATATACCTGTTGGCATCGAGAGGAGGAACAAAGCCAGATGAACCGGGTGCCATCATTTGTGCAGCTGCTGTCGTTCTTGAGTTTAAGGGAGGCACAACAGCAGGAGAAGAAAATTGGTTGCTGTTTGGGTATTCCTGTCCCAGAGAGACCATAGAGCTCAAAGAGCTTTCTGATGGAGACTCAAGTGCACTGAACATGTGAGGTGTAAGTAATGTTGACACATATTCTTGCAAGATATCCATAAGAGCATCTGTTTTTGATACCTGTGACAGCACTGAAGACTATATCAATACTCTTGACTGATAACAGTGCACAAAAATTTCTTTTAAGCTACCTGCAAACTAATCACATTCAAATGGGCACCCTTGTATTATAGATCTAGGCCAAATTGGGTCTTCTCTTTTCTTGTGTGTAGATAACAAGCAACCTCAATGGTGTAGAGGCAAAGCTCCTGAGGTGAGATCCACTTGCTCAAATTCAAATGGGGTACATACAAGAGCTCAGCTGAATCTCATGGACAAGATGGGCATCCACCTACCAGAGCAGTTGTAGCAAGTTCTGCACAGTACATGCCATCTGCTCCAAGCCTTGGAATGCAAACAATGGTCTGTTGCATCAAAAGAAAATGCAATATGTGAGAGTTTCTCCAACTATTCTCTTTGAGAAAATTGTCAACAGCAAATTTTGTTCAGCACTGCCACAAACCACGTTAACAGAAGAGGGTCACAGGAAAAGAGCTCGGCAACTTCAGACATGATGGCCCTGGTGTCAGAAACCCTGGCATGCCTCCTGTGTGGAAGGGGGTTGGGTTCTCCAACATTTATCGTGATAACATCAAAACTACAAGTGAGAAGGAATCAGTCTGTAGATACAAGCAAATTGTAAACTGGATGTGAAAGAATTTAAGATGAGCAGAAATTAGTAGTCACTAGAGAAGATGTTTTACCTGAATGCGGGCTTCCTAATGGTTGCACCAGAGTTCAAACAAAACACACACACAAATAAAAAAAGGTCAGAATATACTGTAACCACAACAGACAGGTGCATTAAAAGGTGCATTAAGAGGACAGTTGTTTCTCAGACAGAATTTTTTGCAATCTATATTCCTTGGCTCATTGTCTACTCCGGCACTTAAACTACAGGAAGGAGCAAGTGTTGCAAGCAGACAGATTGCCGCAAATAGAAGTAGTTGAAGGTCTGCCAAAAATCCTGCAAGAATGGGCTTGGCAAGTAACCTGCAGAAATCGAGCTTTGCACTTGTCGGTGGGAACTTCTTCCATTTGGCTAGTCCACCAAAAAGAGGCAACTTGTCTCAAGGCCAAAGCAGAATATCTGCAAGCACAAACATAAACAGATTTTTTCTAGATTGCTCAGATTTTTAAGCTTCTGAGCATTTTGATAAGAATGGCATATGTCAACAGATACACTGTAGATTAGGGTGTTTCTTAAACCCAATTGTGGTAGCTAACACCAGTTTTCAGAGATAGAGACTTGCATTTCAATTCAAGGTCTACAAGGTTATTATCTAACTCTTACCCATGTGCACTGGGATCCTTGAAATTACATGTCTTGAAGATGGAGTAGAATTGTGGCATGAGAGCGTGACCGGACTTGAAGCTTGTAGGATCAAACCAGCCATCAACCCATTCCAGGTCGAACCTGTAGACATGTGAATTCAAGCATAGCAGTCAGAAACAACCACATTTTCTCATGCCTCTCCAATGCTAACTCCTACTGATTGGATGTCAAGGAGGCAATGACCTCACACTTCTTAAAGCTTGATGCTTCAACACAATGAATACAAGTACACTGCAACACATCGTCAGAAAAAAATTGCTTGCTCACCTATCACCAGGTGAGAGCTTCCAAATGACTCCATATGTCCAGTTCAAGTACTGTACCAAAGTTTTCAGGCACTTATGATGAGTCTCATCCTCCGGCATCCTGAGATCAAGGAGGGATGAGGCTCCTGGCATTTCCAATTGTGACATTCTGCACACAGAACAAACCTTGCAGCAGTCAGAAACATTGAAAAAACGAAGCCAAAAAAAGTTGCCAGTGGAAGCTTTGTTCTTGGAGCTGTGCATTAGACAGGACCTCTGGGAAAAAAAATTCTCATCAGACACACTACAACATTTCTAACTTGATTCTCTGACAGAAAGCCAATGGATTGGATATGTAAGAAAGCAATGGCAACAGGTGAAAAAGGTCCCCAATTCAAGACGAAAACTTCAAAGAAGCTCAACTCTATTGAGGCACTTAACAACAGTATTGCAGCCAGTGTTCAATCAAAATCCCACAATATTTCATGACTTGAATATCGCATGCAACAGATGACACTCCAAATCTATTGACTGTTTTCCATGATTTCAGAAAGTGGCAACGAGAGAGTTTGTCCTCCTAGAGCTTTGAACATGAGCTTTTCATAACAAAACCATTCACAAACCTAGAACTCACTTCCAAAACCACACGCCCAGAGGAAATGCTCAAATGCAAGACAACCAGGAACTTGCTACCCACTCTCCACAGCCTTCACATACTCATAAAACACATGCATCAAAACCTCAACAAAATCAAGGAGTGGATCTGCAAAGTGATCTCTCATTTTTCACATATCCAAGAAATCATGGCATACTGAACAGAATCACCAATGGATCTGTACACTTGAAACAGAGCACCTTGAAAAGGCCACCTAGACATGATAATCGGTTTCTTTCCACACTGACCCACTTTGCACCACATCACTTTCCATGCAGAATGTGAAGCAAAGGCCTCCTTTACACTACTGTCTCACCGGAAATCCAGATTCTTAGGGGGAGGCAGAAAGGGAAAAAAATCAATGTGATTGTAGAGAAACAAAGAAACAAAACAGCCACTGTAAGACAGAAGCTCACAAGCAGCAAAAAGGAAGAGGATTTCCAAAAGCAAACCGCAAGTTTAGAACACTGAGTCAAAATGGTTGTTCCAGTCACAAAAAAAAACTCATGGCGCTCATCAATCAGAAAACACAGCTCCCTTCACCTTTAAAAAGAAATCTTAGGGGGCCCAAAAAAAAATCCCCCAACACAACAAAAGAAGAAGACTATACCCCAAAAATAAAAATATACAACTTGTGAGGATCCCCAGCAGAAGCAAAGCAAAGCATAGCATAGCATAGCATAGCATAGATGCTGCATCATAGCAAAAACATAAACACTGGGACACTCACATTACTATGATAATCCAGGTCCTTCAGAACCCCATATGGCCTCCCTTAGCAAACCCTAAAAACCAGAAACCACAAATTCCTGAGTCCTCACCCCAAAAGCAAAACAAACCCACAAACAAAAACACAGATACACACACATGAAACCCAAGGGGGGAAAAAAAACCCATCATGTAATAGTCACCAAAACTCTCCTCCTCCTCCTCCTCCTCCTCCTCCTCCTTCCTCCTCTCTTCTCTTCTCTTCTCTTCTCTTCTTCTCTTCTCTTCTACCAACAAAACCCAAAATCAAAAGAAGGCTACAACAACCCACCCACCACAAATAAAACACAAGAGAGAAACAAAGAAATCCCAAATTCTTGTTTTTCAAGAAGAAAATCATATCAGTCTTACCTCCAAAAAAGATGTGTTGTTCTTTGCTAGTGTCGCTATGTTTTCTTCTTCCCCAAGTCCTCTTCCCAAATCTTCAAAGACTCCCACTTCTGATGCTCAAAACTCCTTCTCGAGTTCCTCACACAAAGCAACAACACTCTCCTCTCTCTCTCTCTCTCTTTCCCAGTCCATCCCCCTCCCCTCCCCTCCCCCCCCACCTCCCCTGCTTCCCAAAGGCTTCCCTTCTGCAACCGTACAAAAGTGCACGGAGCAAAAGTATATTGAAACACACATAACAACTGTCAAATAGGGACACACTTTGTGTGCAGTTTTGTATATTATATTATTATTATTATAACTTTCTACTACTGTACCAGAAGAATAATAATACAAAGTATTATTATTATTATTATTATTATTACTACTACTACTACTACTATATCATTGCACCAACTACTAGAGTCTAGCAGTAGCAAGAATTTTTTTAATAATTTAAAAACAAAAAGATCCCAAATTAAAAAAACCAAAAAAAAAAAAAAATTCCCAATTTT
>Ga0209611_10000852_pt1 | contig 48671 bp, 37 predicted proteins | sample S1TSphgellanicum_3_FD_187693 | JGI IMG/M metagenome (GOLD analysis project Ga0209611, IMG submission 187693) | Host-associated microbial communities from peat moss isolated from Minnesota, USA - S1T2_Fc - Sphagnum magellanicum MG (SPAdes) (version 2) | ecosystem: Host-associated > Plants > Peat... | reverse complement strand
GGGACCACGGATCGTGAATCGCGGGCGTACGAGGCGTACAGCCGCCCTTCGGCCGTGTACAGCGCGGCCACCAAGACGCCGGGCCTGACGCGCATCGCCCCCAGATTGCGATCCGCGACCTCGTGATCGTCAAACTCGAGTGCCGGTGCGACGGATACTCCGAGGATTGCGGCTTGATTGGATAGTTCCGTGGTCCAGGAGCCCCGATAGACGCTCAAGTCATAGGTCATCATGGCTGCGCCGGCCACGCATACCGCGACCGCCGTGGTCACCAACACGAGAGCCATCAGCTTTGCGCGCACGGTACGGCGCGGGTCTGCGAAACGGTGCCGGGGCACCGGATCCAGCCTGAGCGCCTCGCCGGCCGATGCCGTTTCGCGGGTTGATGATGCGACGGGTGCAGCCATGCAGTTCCTGGTCACGCTCCGGCGTCGCGTGGCGTCGATTTCGCCCGCCACCACGCGAGCAGGAAATCATCGCCTCGGGGAGCGGATCGCCTACGATCCGCCTGACGAATCTCGCACGGTACATCGTTGTCCTGCGGCAGCGCCGAAGGGATGCAGAATTTGTCCGTCTGGCGCCGTCCGCCATGAACCCGGATCGCGACCGACAGCAGGTCGGCACTGATTTTGAGCTGCGCACGCTCCGCGGCGGTCAGCGATATCTCGAACCGTACCCGTTTATCGATGGTGACGAAATTGAGCATCCCGCCGAGATCGAGCCCGTGCTCCTCATCGGTGACGACCAGCATGGACGCAGTCGCACTGGGATTCAGCTCGCGTAGAAAATCCGCGTGTCCCGGTCCCACGTACAGTATCCGGGCGCCCGCCACTTCGCGCACGCTCGAGATTTCGCGCACCTGCACGCCTTGGGTGTTGTTGGAAGGGCGCAGATGCCGGAGCTCGCGTGCGACGTCGGGGGCCCCCTCGACCTCGATGACGAACGCTCGCCCGGGGACGGCTTGCTCCGGCCATTCGACGTAATCGGCGAATCGATACAAATAGGCGGCTTTGACCGCCGCCTCGGAATGCGCTTCTTCGGCATGCGCTGACGCGGCCACGGCGAGCGCCAGCAACAGTGCCGCGCCGCAGGCCCATGAACGCTGCCGAAGTTGCCCTGAGATATTCAGAACTTCCACCGTGCTTCCGCCATCACGCTGCGCCCGATCGCCTCGCCCCCGACGTCGGGCAAGGGTGGTAACTCATAGTGCCTCGCGTGCAGCAGATTGAGACCGTTGATCGACAGGTCGACCGAATCCGAGGCTCGCCAGCCCAGGCGCCCGTTCAATTCGACGTAGTGGGGTAATGCCGGACTGGGGAGCGCGCCGACGTAACGCAAGGTCGCATCGAGGGTGAGCCTGTGGTTCAGCTGCATCGATGAGGTGATGTCGGCATGCGAACTCGGGTCATCGGCTGCTTGCGCGACGCCCAGGATGCCGCTGGCCCCAGGTTTGAAGATGAAGTGTTCCCGCAAGGCGGTAAATCCCGACGCCAAGCGCCACCAGTCGCTCACCTGCCAGCTGGCCCATGCTTCCGCGCCGTAGGTGTCGCCCTTCATGGCATTGCCCCAGAAATACGTGCCCGTACCGGGGTTGAACTCGATGGTCCGCAAGTCGTCGTGGTCGTTGTAAAACAAGGCCACGGAGGTCGACAAGGAAGCCGAGACTTCGATCCGCGTTCCGCTCTCGTAGGCGAGCACCGTTTCCGGTCTAAACAGGCGGTTGCCGGTCAGCGCTACCACCCCGGCCGCGGTTTCTTCGATGACGTCCTCGTCGAACGGTGTGGGCGAACGAATCGCCTTGGACGCCGCCGCCCAGACCGTGGTTCGCGGGTTCATCTGCCAGGATAGGCGCCCGTCCGGCAAGGGCGTCCAGCCCCAGTAGGCGTCATCTTCCATCTTGATGCCTGCAACGAGAGTCAGGTCCCGAGAAAGCGACAGCGTATCCTGGATGAATCCATCGGCTTGCGTCAGGTTGCGCCGCTCGGGTTCGAACAGCAAATGCGCCTGGCTGGTGATGGCAAAATCGTTGAGGCGCTCGCCGCCCCCCAGCACGATCCGCTGCGAAGATCCCGCTTCGATGCTCTGCTGAATCTGCAAGTCGTACGTGTGCAGCACGAAGGCCCCGCCGCCCGGTGCCGGCGGGTCCAAGCGCTCGGTTTGATCGATGTACGCCTGCACCTGGAATTCGGATCGCTCCGTGCGGTGCTGATATCGGGTCAGTACATTGCCGCCCGCGATGGAGCCGTCGGTACTGCCCGGTTGCTGCTCCGCGGCGCGATAGACGTCGCCCTGCAGCGTTGCGGAATCCCGATCGGTCGACCAGTCGGTGCGAAATCCGCCCTGCCCCTTGTTCCAGGCGTCGTGCGCGGAACCACCCCCCGCCATATCCTCGGCGGCGCGGCGAAATGCCAATCCGTACACCCGATACGACAGGTCACCGTCCAACCGGCCGCCGTAGCGGGCGTTCAAATCCTCCTCTTGATTGCCGGCGGCCGCGTCGAGAACGGCGCCCTGAGTGAGGTAGGACGGGCGCGTGATCACGTTGATGACCCCGTTCATCGCGTTCGCACCCCACAGTGTGGCACCGGGTCCGCTGATCACCTCGATGCGGTCGACATCCTCGAGCTGCACATCCTGGGCGTCACTGTAGATGCCCGAGTACAGCGGCGAGTAGACGCTGCGGCCGTCGATCAGCATCAGCAGCTTGTTGGAAAAATTTTGCGCCATTGGATTGCCGCCCAAACCGCGCGCCGAGACGGTGTAGCCGGTCGCGCTTGTCTGCGTGACGAGCAAATTCGGTGCGAGACGCAAGGCTTCCATGAGCCGGGTGGCGCCGGACCGCAGGATGTCCTCGTGAGTGATGACGTAAATCGATGCCGTCGCGCGATGCAGCCCTTCCGGCGCCTTGGAAACCGAAGTGACTTCCAGGTTCGAGAGTTCTTGCAGCGATAGTCGGCTCAGGTCGTCGCCCGAGGCGGCGGTGGTTTGCGCAGGCAGGATCGACGGCGCGAGCGCATAGCACGCGGCCGCGGCCAACAGATCGAGACGACGGGTGCACGGCCGCCGCGCCGGCGCCGGAACCGACCCTGACACCGTCATGGACTTGCGCGCATTCGCCATGATCCCGTAGCCACTCGTGAGGGTTGAACCAATAACCCTGCTGCCAACTTTTGCGGTTACGGCGTCTCACCGTAGGCCAAAGAGGTACCAACCCGATCCGCGCCCACACACTAACGGTGCTCCCAGCGGCGAAACCATCCCTGCGACTTGTTCGAACCCCGTGTAGCGTGCACCTGCGGGTTCGGTGTCTTGATTTTCGGTGTCACAATTATTGTGGCGCAAGCAATGCGGTGTCAAATATCTCACGGGTGATTTGCGAACGCCTGCGATGTAAGGTGCTACTGTATTTTTGCGCCGACGGCAACTGCCGACTATGTCTGACAGACGCGAGGTACCTAGGGTGAAAGGACGTGTTGCGCTGGTGACGGGTGGTGGCCGGGGGATCGGACGCGAGGCCGCGCTGCTGCTGTCGGCGGCGGGAGCGCAAGTGATGGTCGTGGCGCGCAGCGCGACGGAATTGGCCGCCGTCGGCCTCGACTACGTGGCGGCCGATCTCGGCACCACCGAGGGCTGTGCCCTGGCCGTTGCCGAGACCGAACGGCGGCTCGGGCCGATCGACGTGCTGGTGGTGAATCACGGGATCGGCTCGGCGCACGAGCGACTGGTGTGGGAGCAGGACCCCAAGGTGTGGCGCGAGACGATGCGCGTCAATCTCGACGGCCCGTTCGAACTCGCACGGCTGACGTTGGGCGGGATGTGCGAGCGCGGCTTCGGCCGGCTGGTATTCACCAGCTCGACCGCCGGCGAGAAAGCGGAACGCTGCGGCAGCGCGTACACCGCCTCCAAGCATGGAGTCATCGGGCTCGCACGCGCCATCGCCCAGGACGCCGGGCCGTTCGGAGTCACCTCCAACGCGGTGCTGCCTGGCTGGGTGCGGACGGCCATGGCCGAGCACTCGGCGACGACCGAGGCCGAGCGGCGCGGGATCAGTGTCGAGCAAGTGTGGAGCGAGCGCGCGGCGCTCTACCCTCGCAAACGGGTGCTCGAGCCGCTGGAAGTCGCGGAGGTGATCGCGTTCCTGTGCAGCGAGGCCGCCGGAGGTGTGAATGGCGAGGCAATCACCGTGGCGCTCGGTGGCTTGTGGTAGGCGCGAGCCCGACTGACGCCGTTGATCGCATGCGGGTTACAGGCTCGATCGCCTGCGATTGTGCGAACTGCTTTCCGGCGCAAAAATGGAAAGTGACTAACACAAGAGCCGAGGGGCATCGGCAGGGCTCGCGCGCGTCGGCGGGATCCCTCACCGGGTGAGCGTGCGCCGCAAGGCCAGCTGCCATCCGGCGACCGCCTCGGCGCGGCGCGCAGCCGGCATCGCCGGAACGAACTCGGCGCCGGTTGCCCAGGTCGCCGCGACGGCGGACAGATCAGGCCAGACGCCGGTGGCGAGACCGGCCAGGAACGCCGCGCCCAGCGCGGTGGTCTCGAGCTCGGTGGGACGTTCGACGCGCGCATCGAGCACGTCGGCCAGGAATTGGCAGAACCAATCGTTCGCGGCCATGCCGCCGTCCACCCGGATCGTCTCGGCGCGAGCTGCGCCGTCGCGCGCCATCGCGCTGACCAGATCCAGGGTTTGATAAGCCACCGATTCGAGCGCGGCGCGCGCCAGTTGCGCCGCGGTCACGTCCAGTGTCAACCCACAGACCAGTCCGCGCGCATGGGGATCCCAATGCGGCGCCCCGAGCCCCACGAACGCCGGCACCATATACACGCCGTGGCCATCCGCCACCTGCGCCGCGAGTGCCGCGGTGTCCGCGGCATTGCCCACCAGCTTGAGGCCGTCGCGCAGCCATTTCACTGCGGCGCCGGCGACGAAGATCGAGCCTTCCATCGCATACGTGGTGCGGCCACCGATGCGATACGCCGGCGTCGTCAACAGACGGTTTTGCGATGCCGTCGGGGTCGCGCCGGTATTGAGCAGCATGAAACAGCCCGTGCCGTAGGTCGACTTGACCATTCCCGGTTCGAAGCACGCTTGACCCACCAGCGCGGCATGCTGGTCGCCGGCGATGCCGGCGATCGGAATGGGCTGATCGAAGAGTCCCGCCGCGGTCTCGCCGTACACTGCGCTGCTGTCTTTCACCTCGGGCAGCAAGGGGCGGGGGACACGCAACAGCGCCAACAGCTCGTCGTCCCACTGCTGCCGATGAATGTCGAACAGCAGGGTCCGGGAAGCGTTGGTGACGTCGGTCGCGTGCACGCGACCGCCCGTCAGGCGCCACAGCAAGAAGCAGTCGATGGTGCCCATGGCGAGTTCGCCCCGCTCCGCGCGCGTCCGCGCACCCGCCACATGGTCGAGCAGCCAGCTGATTTTGGTGCCGGAGAAATAGGCGTCGAGCAACAGCCCGGTGCGCTCCCGGACCAGGTCCTCGGCGCCATCGCTTTTCAACTGCGCGCAGGCATCCGCGGTGCGTCGGTCCTGCCAGACTATCGCGCGGTGGATGGGGATGCCCGTGGCGCGATCCCAGATGACCACCGTTTCGCGCTGATTGGTGATGCCGATGGCGACGATGTCCCGGGCGCTCGAGGCCGAGCGGGTGATCGCCTCCCGCGCCGTTGCCAGCGTGTCCCGCCAAATGTCCTCGGCATCGTGCTCCACCCAGCCGGGGGCCGGGTAATGCTGCGGGAATTCGCGCTGCGCCATCGACACCTTGCGAGCTTGGTCGAACACGATGCTGCGGGTCGAGGTGGTTCCCTGATCGATGGCGAGTATGTACCGCGGGCGACTCACGGCGTGGCCCTCGTGAAGCCGCCCCGCGCGCCTTCATGCTGTCGACACGAGTGATTGACGCCGCCCGCTTCCATCCGGTACCTCCCACCGATGTTTGTCATATACCAGCCCCGCATCAAGCCCGTCAGCGCGTCGCTTGAGCGTCTTCACGCGCGTACCTTCCCAGTCCCGTGACGTGCCGTACATCTACGCGGCTCACCCGCGTCGGTCAAATACGCCGACCTTCCGTGTAGGTTTCCGCCTATTGAAAATCCAGAATTTTTGTTGGGTAATAATCAGCGCTCTCGAGGAGTGAGGGCAAGCGGGCTGATTTCAGGAAGAGCGCATAGGTAACAATGTCTAACAATGTCCTTGCCGCACCATAAAATCCATCAGACCGCTGCCGGCGCCGCGGCTGCGACCGAGCCGAGCTTTCTCGCCGGCGGCGGTGAAATGGGTGCGCGGATGCGCATCCTCGACTGGTCGCGGACTCCCCTGGGGCCACCCGGTCGCTGGCCGCAATCCCTCAAAACCATCGTGCGCGTCATGCTGGATTCGCGCTACGCCATGTGGATGCTCTGGGGACCCGAATTCACGTTCTTCTGCAACGATGCCTACCTGCCGACCGTCGGCATCAAGGGCGACTGGGTACTGGGTGCGCCCGCAACCCGGGTGTGGGAGGAGATTTGGCCCGACATCGGCCCTCGGATCGCGCGCGTGCTCGAACTCGGCGAGGCCACGTGGGACGAGGGCCTGTTGCTGTTCCTCGCCCGCAGCGGTTTCCTGGAGGAGACCTACCACACCTTCTCGTACAGCCCCGTCTATAACGACGAGGATCGAATTGCGGGAATGCTCTGCGTGGTCACCGAGGTGACCGAGCGGGTCATCGGAGAACGCCGACTCGGCGTGCTGCGCGATCTCGGCGCCCGCTCGAGCGGTGTGGAAAGTGTCGAACGCAGCTGCGCGCGGCTTTGCGAGGTCTTGAGTCAGTGCCCGCTCGATGCGCCGTTCGCAGCCATGTATCTGCTCGACGGTCCGCAGTCGATGCTGCACTGCGTGGCGCACACGGCGAACCTCCGCTCCCACCGGTTGACGGCGCCGCTCGCGAGCGACACGGCGCTGCTGCCCGTGCGTGCCCTCTTGGACAGCGGGACGACCCAGCAAATTCATGATTTGCCGGCGCTCGGAATCGGTGTCTCCGCCGGACCTTGGCCCGACCTGGTTCAGCAAGCCCTGGTGCTGCCGATCAAAGGCTCCGGAACGGAGCCGCTGGCGGGAGTTCTGCTGGTCGGAGTGAGCCCGCGGCGGCCGCTCGACGACGCCTACCGATCGTTCATCGAACTCATCGCGAGGCAAACGGCCACGGCGATCGCCGATGCCCGGGCGTTCGAAGCGCAGCGTCTGCGCGCCGAGGCGCTGGCGGAGATCGACCGGGCCAAAACCACGTTCTTCTCCAACGTCAGCCATGAGTTTCGCACCCCGCTGACTCTCATGCTGGGGCCGGTCGAGCAGACCCTGGCCGATCCCGGGCTCACGCAGGAACTGCGCGAGCGCTTCTCCCTGGTACGGCGCAATGCGCTGCGCCTGTTGAGGCTCGTGAATTCATTGCTCGACTTCGCGCGCATCGAGGCGGGCCGAGTGCAGGCTTCGTTCGAGCGCACGGATCTCGTGGCGCTGACGCGCGATCTCGCGAGTACTTTCCGCTCGGCGATCGAACGCGCCGGCTTGACGCTGCGCATCGACTGCGAATTGCAGGAACCGGTCTACGTCGATCGCGAGATGTGGGAGAAGATCGTCCTCAATCTGCTGTCGAACGCGTTCAAGTTCACGCTCGAGGGCGAGATCAGCGTGCGCCTTGCCCGGGAAGATGAGCGGGCCGTGCTCACCGTCGCGGATACCGGAGTCGGCGTTCCCGACACGGAGATCCCCCGGCTTTTCGACCGCTTTCACCGTGTGCAAGGCACTCGGGCGCGCACCCAGGAGGGGTCCGGTATCGGGCTTGCCCTGGTGCAGGAGCTGGTCAAATTGCACGGCGGAACGATCGACGTGAGCAGCACGCTGGGACGCGGCACCACCTTCCATGTGCGGCTGCTGCTCGGACAGTCACATCTCCCGTCGGAGCGGCTCACGCCTCCGCGCGCGCACAGTCTCGCCGCGCATGGCGCGCAGGAATTCGTGCAGGAAGCGTTGCGCTGGCTGCCCGACGCGCCGAGCGAGGCGACGTCGGCCCTGCGCATGCTGCCGGAAGCGGCGAATTCCGTGCGCGATCCCCGCTTCGCGACCACGTTCGGCGCCCGCGTCATCGTCGCCGACGACAATGCGGACATGCGCGCCTACCTGCGCGAACTGCTCGCGCCGGTGTATGCGGTGGAAACCGCCGCGGACGGCGAACAGGCGCTGGCGGCCGCCCGTGAGCGGCGCCCGGACCTGATCCTGACCGACGTCATGATGCCGCATCTCGACGGGTTCGGTCTGCTCGCTGCGATACGCGGCGATGAGTCGCTGCGCAGCGTGCCGGTGGTCCTGCTCTCCGCCCGCGCCGGGGAGGAAGCGCGAATCGAAGGATTCGACGCCGGGGCGGACGACTACATGACCAAACCCTTTGCGGCGCGCGAACTCATCGCACGCATCGGCGCCGTGCTCGAACTCTCCCGCATGCGCCGCGTCTCTGAAGAAGAACTGCGCCGGCGCAACGCGCAGTTTCAGACACTCCTCAACGAGGCGCCTCTCGGCGTCTACATGGTCGACGCGGACTTTCGAATCCGCGAAATGAATCCCACCGCGAAAGCGACTTTCGGCGACATCCCGGACCTGATCGGCCGGGACTTCGACCCGGTGGTGCATATGATGTGGCCGAAGGCGCACGCCGACGAGGTCGTACGGTTGTTCCGGCACACCCTGGAAACCGGCGAGTCCTATGTCGCGCCGGAACACATCGAGCGGCGCCTCGACCGGGGAGTCACCGAGTTCTACGAGTGGCAAATCAATCGCATCGCCGGCCCCGATGGCCGCTACGGCGTCGTCTGCTACTTTCGCGACATCTCGACGCACATCCTCGCGAGGAACGCGCTGCAATTCGCCGACCGACAGAAGGACGAGTTTCTGGCGATGTTGGCCCATGAACTGCGCAATCCCCTTGCCCCGATTCAAAACGCGAGTTCGCTCCTCGAGGCGACGACGCTGCAAGAACCGCGGGCTCGATTCAGTGTCGGCGTGATCAAACGCCAGGTGACCCAGCTGACGCGCCTGGTCGACGATCTGCTCGATGTATCCCGGATCACCCAGGGGCGCATCGAACTCAAGCACGAGCCGCTCGATCTCGGCAGCATCATCGCCCAGGCGGTCGAAGTGGTGGACGGTTTGTTTCGCGAGAAGCGCCACAAAGTGTCGATCGCCTCCGGCTATAAACCTCTGCATGTGCTCGGCGACAACGCGCGGTTGGTGCAATGCATCGGCAACGTTCTGACGAACTCCGCCAAGTACACCGATGCCGACGGTGAGATTCAAATCCGGTCCTTTCAAGAGGGCAGGCACGCGGTTCTTCGTATCACCGACAATGGCCTCGGCATCCCAGCCGAACTGCTGCCCCGGATCTTCGACCTGTTCGTGCAGAGCGAACGCACCCTCGACCGGTCGCAGGGCGGCCTTGGAATCGGGCTGTCGGTCGTCAAGCGGCTCATACAGATGCACGGGGGAGAAGTCATCGCGCGCAGCGACGGTATCGGCCGCGGCGCGACTTTTGAAATTCGCCTGCCGCTGATCGAGCGTCCGCACGCAGTCCTCCAGGAGATTTCGCCGCCCCGCATAGCGCCTCGCAAAGTGCTGATCGTCGACGACAACGTCGACGCCGCCGACACGCTCGCCATGCTCTTGGAATTGGAAGGCCACGACACCAAGGTCGCCTATGAATCCAACGCCGCGTTGACGGTCGCCGGAAGCTTTCGACCCGACATCGTTCTGTTGGATATCGGCCTGCCCGGCATGAACGGCTACGAGGTCGCGGGCGCCATGCGCGCCATGCCGGCACTCGAGGGCGTCTGTCTCATCGCCCTCACCGGCTACGGTAAGAGCGAAGACCAACAGCGAACCAAGGCCGCGGGATTCGACGACCACCTGGTCAAGCCGGTGGAACCCGCGACATTGTCCCAGGCGTTGCTGCGCGCCTCGTCTCAGGCGTCGCTGCGCGGGTCGACCGAACACTTTTGAGCCTCGCGCCGGCCCGGCTGCGGGCCGCCACACGATCCCTCGCTGCGCGTCGTGTCGCTTTAAACATTCTGCGCCTTCCCATCTCTCTCAACGCCCGTCGCACATGATGCGGCCGGTCGCGAAAACCGCGATTTCGCGCGGAAAAAACAGCGTCGGCGCGCGCGGGCATTGCATCGAAACGGTGCGCCGCGCCGTTCTCACATAATGCCTTTCTCACATAATGTGGCCGGTGTCCAGGATCGGGATTTACGTCAAGACGCCGGCCGGAAGAGCGGGATTTCCGTCAACAAATGGCGGCACGGACGCGATCAAAATCCACTTGTTTCAATCAATACGTGAAAACGAATCATCGCTCTACAACAACTCGGGTTACGGCCCTTTACCACCCTTCAGGAGATTTGAATGTTTAGCAAGACCCCTGCCAATCGCCTCCGTGGCGTCATCGCCACCGCGCTGTTCGGCGTCGTCGCCGTCAGCTTCACCGGAGCCGCGGTTGCAGATAGCGGCGATGCGCCGCAAGTTACCGTCAAGTACGGCGATCTGAATTTGTCGAGCCCGCAGGGAACAGCGGCCCTCTACGCTCGGATCAAGTCTGCGGCCAAGTCAGTGTGCTCGCAGTTCGATGGCCGCGACCTCAACAGCCATATGCAGTTCAACTCGTGCGTCGACAAGGCGACCCTGGGCGCCGTGGTCGATGTGAACAACACTGCGCTTTCCGCGCTCTACAACGAGAAGACCGGCAAAGTGGTGCCGACCCGTCTCGCGTCCAATTGAAGTGATCGATGAGCTGCGCCCGTTGAAAGCGGGCGCAGCTTTTTTTTTGAGCGCGGAGTCAGCTGCAGTACCCATCGGGCCCCGCTTTTTTAAGCGCGGAGTCAGCTGCAGGACCCATCGGGGCGCCGCTTTTTTGAGCGCGCCGCGTCGCTTGCGGCCGGCAACCCAGCCGCCTCGGGCCATCGGCATTCACCGCTGTCAACCGGCTCCCGCATTCCCCTTGCGCTCCGTGCTTTGTCCTACACCGCGATTGCGCCCGCACCGATAGGCGGCGAAGTCGCGATGGCGATAATGCTCCGAGCGTTGCCGCGCGGAAGATCGCGATCGGGACAGGCCGAGTGTCGCTCTCTACACCGTCTGATTGCGCGCCGGCCGCGCTCGCCCTGTATATTCGCCGGTGCCATGCGGAGCAGGACGTCCAGACAATCTCAGTGACCCTATGAGTGAACTGCAAATCGGCACACGCGACCTGCTGTCCTGGGTAAGTCCTGGCACCCTGCTGGGCGCCATCGTCTATCTGGTCATTTTCGTTTTCGTCGCGCTGCTGCTGTCGCGTGGCCTGCGCAGCGCCGTCCACGCCGCCATGACACGCGGCGGGCACATCGACCGCACGACGATCAGTTTCCTGCAACAGATCACGACCGCCATGATCTGGGTGATCATGCTGATCCTGTATGCCCATCTCATTCCCGTGCTGCGATCCATGGGCACGGCGCTGCTGGCGGGCGCCAGCGTGGCGTCCGTGGTCATCGGGCTCGCGGCACAAAGCACCCTCGGCAATTTGGTGGCCGGGGTATCGATCACGATCTACAGACCGTTTCGGCTGGGCGACACGCTGCAAATTGCCGCACCGACCGGCACCGAGATCGGCGTGGTGGAATTGATATCGCTCGGGTATACGACGCTGCGCGCGCCCGACGGCCGCCTGATCGTCGTGCCGAACAGCATTGCCGCGAGTCAAATCACCATCAATTTGAACACCACCTATGCACCCTGGCCGATCGCCGTCACGATCCGTCTCAGCCGCGACGCCGATGTGGAGGCGGCGAGAAAGCTTGCGATCGCCGTCTCAGCCGAGACGGCCGGGGAGAAATCGGTGGTTGGATGTTACCTCACCAAGGTCGAGGCGGCGGCGTTCACCTTGGAACTCAGACTCGCTGCGCAGGATGGCGCGGACCGGGCCACGCTCCGCTCCACCCTGCTCGGCAAACTCGCCGAGCGGTTCGCCGCCGCTCACGTGGGTTCAGCCGGCCCCGACACGCCCACCTTCTCCTGATCTCGCCGCACGGATCTCCACGGGGGTGAGTCGCCCGGGGCCTCCATCGGAGGCCCGCGTCCGGTGTCACTGAATCGTCGTCCACGACGTCGCGACCACGCCAAAATCCGTCGACGTCTCGACGCTGCCGCCGTTCATGAACCAGACGACGGCATCACCATTGGAGTTGCGCCAGAGAATGTCCGCCTTGCCGTCGCCGTTGAAATCGCGCGTGACGGCCAGGGTCCACGAGGTCGGCACCACGCCGAGATCGGTCGAGGAGGCGATGGTCCCGCCGTTCATGAACCAAATCACCGCATCGCCATTGACGTTCCGCCAGAGGATGTCGGCCTTGCCATCCCCGTTCACATCGCCGGTGTCGGCCACCGACCACGCCGTCGCTACCACGCCGAGATCGGTCGAGGACGCGATGGTCGGGCCGTTCATGAACCAAATCACCGTGTCGCCGTTGCTGTTGTGCCAGAGAATGTCGGCGTCGCCGTTGCCGTCGAAGTCGCCCGTGCCGGCAACCGTCCATGACGTGGGTATGGTGCCGAGATTGGCCGATGAGGCGATGGTCGGACCGTTCATGATCCAGATGACCACCTGGCCGTTTGAATTGCGCCAGAGAATATCGGTATGGCCGTCGCCGTTGAAATCGCCGGTGCCGGCGACGGTCCAGGCGGTGGGCACGATGCCGAGATCCGCCGAGGAGGTGAGATTGCCGCCATTCATGAACCACAGGACCACGTCGCCATTCGAGTTGCGCCACAGGATGTCGCGCTGGCCGTCGCCGTTGAAATCGCCGGTGCCGGCGATCGACCAGGCGGTCGAAATCACGCCGAGATTGGCCGACGACACGATGTTGCCGCCGTTCATGAACCACAGCACCGCCTGGCCGCTGGAATTGTGCCAGAGAATTTCTGCAAATCCGTCGGCGGGCGCCGTGGCGGTGACCAGGAAGCTCTGCGCCGCCGAGACGCCGCAGATGCTGTTCGACGCGTTGGTGATGTTGTTGCTGACCGATATCTCCTGCCCGCCGGCATTCGCCAGATCTCCCGCCGACAGATGCATCGTGATTTGGGTCGGGCTGACATAGGTGTTGGCCCGCTGACTGCCATTCCAGTAGGAATCGGTGGTGGGCGTCAAGCCCGTGCCGATGATGGCCACATCCAAGGGGCCGGTGCCGGTCGCCGCGGCCGTCGACGGACTGAGCGCAGTGATCGCAAGCGGCGTTGAGTTCACGTTGAAATTGGCGGTGGGCACGAATTGGTCGTGGATGGTGGTGGTGAGCGGATTGGTGCTCCCCGCGAGGCTGCCGCTCCAGCCGGCAAACTCCATCCCGGGATACGTGGAGTTCGGCGTGGCGGTGGACATCACACTGGTGCCGTCCTTATAGAACAGGAAGGTGCCATTGAGCGCGTAGGTCACGCCGGCTGGCGAGGTGGTCACGCCGCCGTAGCAGCTGCTGTTGCCGCCCCCCAATGCCGCCGGCAGCGTGTACGAGGCATAGAACGGGGTGTACGAGGCGACGATGTTCTGGGTGGTGCCCGTGCTCGGCTGGGTGATGCTGTGGCTCAAGCTACCCGAGTCGCTCCAGGAATTGAAGTTGTAATACACATTGGTGGTCACCGGCGACTGGGTCTGCGTCACCAAAACGGGGTGAGAGGATCCAGGAATCCAATTGGCGTTGTTGCCGTATTCCGGCGAAAAGGACGAGGGCAGCAGCGTGAAATTGCCATCGACCGTCGCCGAGAGACCCGGATTCCAGGTGTTGGGCCCCGTCAGCGATTCGCCGATATGGGTCACCGGCGTGCCCGACGGCCCGGTGGGCGCCAGGGCGACCTGCGCTGTCGTCGGCGCCTGGATGAGGAAGCTGTAGGGATTGCTGCCGGTCGGGTAGTACAGATCGTACCAAGTGTCGAATTGATAGCCGGCATTGGGCGCCACCGACAGCTGCACCAGAGTCCGATCGACATAGAAATTCCCGCCGTACTCGGCGATCGGCGCCGGGCTCGGCGTGATCGTTCCCGCCGCGGCGTCGGGCAGGACCGCGGGCGAATCATAGGTGAACGGCTGCAGGCGGATGAAACTCGCCTGATATACCGTCACCGCCGGGGCATTGGCCGGTGCGGTCAAACCGCCGGACCCCCCCTGCACCGTGATGCTGTGGGTGCGCGCCCCCAGATCGTTCCAGTTGCCGAAGGCATACGTCGATCCATCGGCCGGCGTGGTGAGCTGCGGATCGGCCGGCAACCCCAAGGTGTGGACCGAATTGAGCGGCCAGCTGAAGGATTGCGGCGCCGTGTAGGAAGTTCCGTCGACGACGATTTGCAGGCCCGTCGGATTGGTCGTGATCGTGACCTGGGACGGCGCCGCCCCGTAGAGGCGCTTGATGCTGTCGATGTCGCCGGTGGAGTATCCCGTGTCGTTGCTCATCGGAATACCGGCCGGGATCGACTCGAGCACGGGCAGTCCGGCCTTCGAGAAACAGAAGGCACAGTAATGCATCACCGAGGCGATGTCGTACAGCCCGATGGTTTGATTGGCAAAGGAGATGGGGGTGAAATTCCCCGGTTCGTTCGGCAGATCGCCGTTCGCCGGATTGAACGTGATGAAATTGGCGCGATCCGGACGCTGATGCTCGTGAAACAATCCCACCGTGTGGCCCATTTCGTGCAGCCACGTGGTCACCGTACAGTCGCTGCCGCAGGTCAGGATTTGCGCACCCCCCACCATGCCGACATTGGACATTCCCTCCCCGCCGCCGCCGGTCATCACTTGGATGTTGGCGTAGTTGGCCTGGGTCGAGCGCAGCACGAATTTAATCAATCCCGCGAAGGTCGCATTGAAGCTATTGATGGCCGTGGTCAGATTCGCGCTGCTGCCGGTGATGCTGTATGGCACTTCGTAAACCCCACCCACCGAGGGCCACAGCTGAGAGACGTAGCCATCCGCGAAGCCGTCCGGCTTGATCACGGGTCTCGACTGGGATTTCGCACCGGCCGATGCGGACACAGCCGCCGGATGCGGTGCAGCTGCGGAATCCAGCGCAGCTGCCGGATGCAGCGCGGCCGCCTGATCCGACGCGTCTGCCGGATCCAGCACGATGTCGCCTTCGACCACCTTCAGGCCATTCCAGATCTGATAGACGATCGGGCGATTTTGGTAGCTACCGGTGCCCACCGGCAGCGCTGCGGGCAACGAGGCGGGGTCAGCGGTGCGATCGATCGCCAGATGCAAGGTCGCGCTGCGATTCGAGCGATCGACCACGGTCACCGCGAGCGAATTCACCCCGACGCGCAGCGGCACATTCGCCAGCGTCCATGTCACCGTCTGAGCGCCGCCAATCCAGGTTCCCGAACCTCTCTGTCCGAATTGATTTACCCACAGCACGTTGCCCAGCCCGCCTGCGGACCCGGCAGTTCCGGTGAGCGTAATCGAGGAGCGGTCGGTCTGGGATTGTTGCTGCGAGGGCGCGCTGAGGCGGATCGAGGGACCGGTGGCTTGTGCGAACAGCACGCCACTCCACAAGAGGACCGCCATTGCTCCGAGAATCCGGCTGTGTAATCGTGTCGGCATGGTGCTCCCCCGGATGCCGCATGCATCCCGCCGCGAGACTCGACTCTAGTACGACCGTCGTTTCAATTGCGTTTAACTTCGTTCAACAGTTTAACCGTTTATTTGATATCCGGCCGCAATTCAATTCCCGCCCACGCCCGCGACGCTCCAGCTCGTCGGCACCACCCCGAGGTCGGAGGACGTGGTGATGGTGCCGCCGTTCATGAACCAGATCACCGTGTCGCCGTTGCTGTTGTGCCAGAGCATGTCGTCCTTGCCGTTGCCGTTGAAATCCCCGGTGCCCGCAATGCTCCAGGCCGATGGCACGACGCCGAGGTCCGCCGACGAGCTGATCGTGCCGCCGTTCATGAACCAGATCACGACATCGCCGTTGCTGTTCCTCCACAGGATGTCGCCATGGCCGTCGCCGTTGAAATCGCCGCTACCGGCAACTTTCCAGCTCGATGCGATCACGCCCAGGTTCGCCGACGAGGATATCGTGCCGCCGTCCATGAACCAGATCACGACATCGCCGTTGCTGTTGCGCCACAGGATATCGGTGTCGCCGTCGTCGTTGAAATCGCCGGTGCCGGCGATCGTCCAGCTGGTCGCCACCGTGCCGAGATCGGACGAGGAGACGATACCGCTGCCGTTCATGAACCAGATCACCGTGTCGCCGTTGGAATTCCTCCACAGGATGTCGGCGTTGCCGTTGCCGTTGAAATCCCCGGTGCCGGCCAGGGTCCAGGTGGTCGGGATGATCCCGAGATTCAACGAGGACGTGACCGTGGTCCCGTTGGTGAACCAGACCACCACGTCGCCATTGGTGTTGCGCCAAAGGATATCGGGACTGCCGTCGCCGTTGAAATCCGCCGTGCCGACGATGCTCCAGCCGGCCGGCACCGTGCCGAGGTCGGGAGCCGAAGCAATCGCCGCGCCATTCATGTTCCACAGCACGACCTGGCCGCTGGTGTTGTGCCAGAGAATGCTCGCGTCCTTGGCGGCCGTCGCTTGCTGAATGCCGAAAATGTAAGCCTCGCCTTTGGTCTGGTTGAATTGATACGCGCCGATCACGACGCTCTCCCCGTCCACCGCGACCGCAGTGCCGTAATCGTCGCTGGCCGAGACGTTCGGATCGGCCAGCGTCAGGGTGGCACCCCACGCATTCGCGCCGCCCTGATTGCGGTTGAAGACATAGGCCGCGCCTCCGCCAAAAACGTGTGGGGATCCCACGACCACCGTATCGCCGGACACCGCGACGGCGGCGCCGAAGTTATCGCCAATCGCCGTCGCCGGATCCTCCAAGGTTGCGATGATTCCCCAGCCGGACGACTGATTACCATAGACGTAGGCGCGGCCGGTCGCGCTCTTGTAGTCCGGCGCGCCCACCACGGCGGTGGCGCCGTTCACCGCGACGCTGCTGCCGAAGCCATCGCCGGTCGTGGCCGCTGGATCGGTGATGGTCACGACTTTGCCCCAATTCTCCGCACCGCCTTGATTGCGGTTATAGAGCGTGGCCGCCCCCTGAAAACTGTTGCTGCCATACGCGCCAACGATCAAGGTATCGCCATAGACGGCCACGGCGGAGCCAAACCAGTCGTTGCTGCCGGCCGTGGCGAGCGGGTCGGCCACCGAAACGAAGAGTTGCCAATGACCGCCTTTGTTCAGCTCCCATATCTGCACTGCCGGCCCAGCCGACAAGCCCATGCCGACGGCCAGCGTGCTGCCGTTCACCGCCACGGCGTCGCCAAATTCAGCGCCTGTGGCGCCTGACAGCGATTGGACGAGTCCCCACGCACCTAAGCCGTTCTGATTGCGGCCGTAGACATACACCGCGCCTGCGGAATGATTGGTGCCGTACGCGCCCACCGCGACCGTGTCGCCGTCCACGCTGACGGCGTAGCCGAAGTAATCGTATGCGGTTGCCGCCGGGTCACCGAGCGTGGCGGCGATACCCCAGGCACCCGCGCCGCCTTGATTGCGTTCGAAGATGAAGGCCCTGCCCTGGCTGCTCGCGACGCCGCTCGCACCCACCACCGCGGTGTCGCCGTTCACGGCGACGGCATATCCGAAATCGTCGTTGGCGCTCGCCGAGGGATCGGCGATGGCGGCCTCGGTACTGGAAGTGCCTCCGCTGAGATCGTAGATGTAGGCCGAACCGTTGTCGGGTAGGCCGACAATCAAAGTATCGCCGCTCAGGGCGAGGATCTCGCCGAACAAGGACGCCGTGTCGGTCGGATTGTTCAGTGTGGCGGCGAGTCCCCAAGCGCCGGCGCCGCCCTGGTTGCGTGCGAACACATAGGCTGCACCATGACTGCTGTTGACGAGGGTCGAGCCTACCACCACGAAATCTCCGTCGACCGCGACAGCGAAGCCGAAGTAATCGTCGGCGGTTGCCGCCGGATCCGCCAGGGTTTTCACCAGGCCCCAGGACCCGGCGATGCCGTTCTGATTGCGGGTGAAAACGTAGGCCTTGTTGGCGAATTCTGCACCCACGACGATCGTGTCTCCGTTCACCGCGACCGAGGTCCCGAAGGAGTCACCGGCGGCTGCCGCCGGCTCGCTCAACGTCGCACTGAGCGTCCAGTTGTTGAAGCTCCCTGGAGAAAGACTGTAGACATATGCCTGGCCGGAGGTGCCCGCGTTGTAGGCGCCGACCACCACGGTACTGCCGTTGAGCGCAACCGCACACCCGTAGCAGTCACCGGCGCTTAGGTTGGGGTCGCTGAGCGTCGTCGTGAAATCCCATGTCCCGGCGCCGTCTGTGTTGCGATCGAAGATAACCACGCTGCCGCCGACCAAGGCCACCGCCCTGTTACCGTAGACCGCTGCTGAGTCGGCTCCCCCAGAGGTGCCGGAGTTGTACGAGTAAGCGAGACCCCACGCGGACGCGCCCCCTAAATTACGCTCATAGATATATATCGACGCATTGTTGTTCGCCGACCTGAGCGACTTCAGTGCCACCACGACGGTGTCGCCGTTGACGGCGACCGAACTGCCGAAAAGATCGTTGGCCATACTGGCTGGATCGTTCAGCGTGGCGACGAGGCCCCAGGCGTCGGCGCCGCCCTGGTTGCGGCTGAAGATGAAGGCCTGTCCCAGATTGCTATTGACATTGGGCGCACCCACTACAACCGTATCGCCATCGACCGCCACCGCGTTGCCGAACCCCGCGGCCGATTGGCTGAGCGCGATCTCCTGCGTCACCGTCAACGTCGGATCCACGCTGATCGGATATCGGGCACCCCGGTCATCGACCGCGATGTCGATGCGGCCCGATCGGGCCAGGTGCAGCGTCGCGGGTATTGCCCGATGATCCGCGTCCCAGGCTTTCAGGCCCGCGTAGCGGTAACGCAGCGTGCCGTTGCGGTCTTCTATGCGCACCGCGTCCGCGCCCTCCGCGATGGTGCGGGCGCCGCCGACCTCGATACGGATGCGAGGTGCCTTCCCGCCGCGCGTGGGCCCATCGAGTGTCCAACCCTGCTCGACGCCCTTGGCGTCATTGACGTACCACTCGATATAACCCGCGTGGCGGTATTCCACCCGATTGCCCGCGGCAACGGGCGCGACGCACGGCGCTGTCAACCCGCCGATGCGCGTGCGCAGATGAAAAGTTGTCGCTTCGGAGCGAGTCGCTTGGGAAGGACCTGTTGCCGCCGCGCGGGCCGCCTCGCGCGCGCGCTGCGGCGCCGAGAGGCGCTTGCCGGAAGCGGACTGCGCGCGCGCCGTGTCAGGCTCCGCCGTGGTAAAAGACACCGCGCTACGCGCAAAGCGCACGGTCAGGCGCTGCGCCGGATTGTCCGCGAGCAAGGTGTCGTGCTGCTGCGGATCCGGATGCGGCGCGTAGGTCTGCGCCTCGACTACCGCCATCATGTGGGTCCAGGCTTCCGAACTGACGCCTTTGGGCGTTTGCCCCGGCGCGACCGACTGGGATTCGCCGCTCGATGTGGGTGCGGGCGGGAGTGCATCCTGGGGGGGGCCGGGCATCGCTGCGGTCGGCGGCGCGGTCGGCGCCCCGGCCGGCGTGGGCGGCGCAGCGAAGGCAAGGCCTGCGCACACCGAGACCAGCGCGGCGGCCGTCACGACTCCCAGGCGACCCACACACACCCGGATCGGGCAACCCGGGGCCGATTGGCCCGAGTTCGAAGCTCGCATGTTCACCCCTTCATCCCCTTCAGGGGTAAAAGCCCCGGGTCACTACATTAAGCTACCTCGATTTCATGATTGCAATGTCCGCGCAGCGTCCCTCCCGCACGTCACCCGGCAATCGTAAGTGTCGGTCATTCGCAATACACATGTCGTTCGCAATACACTTGGCGCGCTCATGGCCCGCTGCTATTTGCCCTGGCGCGACTGCGCGACCCAGTGCTTCAGTTCGTTGACGTCCGCACTGCCCGGCAACAGCTGCCGGCCCACCAGGATGCCCGGCGTTCCGTCCAAGGCCAGCGCGCGCGCCTCCTCCGCGTTGCGCGCCAGCAGCGCCGCTATGGCCTTGGCGTGATCGACGCGATCCTTGCGCAACGCATCCATATCGAGTCCCGCACGCTGCAGAATCTCGTCCACCTGCGCGTTCTGCGCCAGGCGCGGGCCGCTCTGCAAAGCATCATGCGCCACCAGGTACTTGCCCTGATAGCCCGCCGCCAGCGCCGAGGTCGACGCATACACCGAGACCGTGCCCAGAATCGGCCAGTCCTTGTAAACGACTGCCACGTTGGGATCCTGCGCCACCAGCGATTGCAATTCCCCGCCCACCTTCTTGCAGAACGGGCAGTTGTAATCGAAATATTCAACCACCGTCACGTCCGGCTTGCGCGCACCCGCGGGCTGGCTGCCCGGGTTCGCGAGAATTTGCTTCTGCCCCGCGACGGTGATGAGCGCCACGTCTTGCGCGCCCGCCACGCCGGCCGGCGACGCGCACAGCCACACCGCCGCCGCGCCGCGCAGCGCGTGCATGGCCCACCGCAACACGGTCATCACGAATGGACCGGCTGAATCAAACCGGCGTCGTCCGGCGCCGTGGAGTTGATTCGCGGGCTGACCCGGTGAGCCTGCATCCATTCCGGCTTGTACGAATGCAGCGCCGCGTTCGCTTCGACGGGCGTGCCCGTCAACCACGTGGCGTAGTCCCGGCGCCGCAGGATGGCGGGCATGAGTCCGTCGGAATCCGCGATGTCGCTGAGCAGCGCGTTCGCGGGCACGCGGATGATCGAGCAGCTTTCGAACACATCGTCATCTTCCTCCCCGTTCCAGCGATCCCACACAGCCGCCAATCCGAATACGTTGCGGTTGTTCAGACTCACGAAGTACGGTTGCCGATAATTGTCGCGCGTCAGTTGCCATGCATAAAAACCTGCCGCGGGTAGTATGCAGCGCTGGCTGTTGAGCCACAGCGGCTTGTACGTGCTGGAGCGATGCAGCCGATCCACGTCGACCGACGCCCGCGAGATTCCTTTCGGCTCGGTCTCGGCGGTCGAGGGAACCAACCCCCAGCGCATCATCATGCCCTGCGACTCGCCTTCGTGTACCCGGATCGCCGGTACGTATTGCGGCGGTGCGACATTGAATTTCACAGTGAAGTTCCACCACGCCTGGGTCGGCAAGAACTCGCGTTCCGCCGCTGTGGGGTCGGGGAGGACGTAGCGATCACACATTATGACGATAGATTAAAGTCATGGAAAACCCTGCGCTGTGACGGATCTTTGGTCTTGGCAATTTCAATCGCAGGCTAAGCCGCAATGCGGCGCCCGGCAAGGCCCCTTGTGGTCCCCTCGCCGCCTTGCCCGACCGCGCTCTAAGCGGGCTGCCGGGCCTAGGTCGCCCGCAAGTCCTCGAGCACCTTGCCGACCCTCGAGATGTCCTCGTCGTGCGGCGCATCGCGCAGCGTCTCCGCAAGCGCATCGGCATACCAAGCACGCATCGAGCGCGTGCCCAACAGACGCTGCGCGTAGGCGGCCGCAGCCGTCTCCAATTTCAAACCATAGGTTTGGATTCGAAACGCCACGGGTCCATAAAATGCGTCGACCGCGCTGAATGCGCGGCCAGCGAGGAACGGCCCCCCGAAGCGATGCAGCCCATCGTTCCAGAGGATGCCGAGCCGCGCGATCTCGCTTTGCAGACTCACGGGAATCTCATCGAGTTGCACGCGTTGGCCGCAGCTCATCGAACACCGGTTGCGAAGCTCGCTGAAACCCGAATGCATTTCCGCCGCCGCGCTGCGCGCCCAGGCGCGGGCACGGGCCGCGGCGGGCCAGACCGTATCGTGCCGTTCGGCCAGATATTCGGTGATCGCCAGCGAATCCCACACCACGGTGTCGCCGTCGATCAGGCACGGGACCTTGCCCGTCGGCGAGATCTTCCGAAACTCGTCCCAGCGCAATTCGTCGCCGAACGGCAACAGGTGCTCGCGAAACTCGATGTCGAGCTCGCGCATCAGCACCCATGGCCGCACCGACCAGGACGAATAATTTTTGTTCGCGATGAATAATTCATACATGGTGCATGCCTCCGTCGGTCGCCGTTACCCGCCTCGCGGCCGGCGCAGCGATCCCGGTGTTCTTGATGTAGATTTCGAAGAGCTGCTGTATGCTCTTGTTCTCCCACAAATGTAAGGCCCTGAGCGCATCGTCCAAGCGGCGGTGATTTGATATATGACCCTCTGGTCACGTGTCAAATCGTTCATGTGGCGCGAGAGCGGGCTTTGATATTTTATGGCCAGCGCTCACTCTGAAGGCTTGGGCCGCCTGACGGACTGCTCACGCGTGATTTTGTTCCTGAAGTTCGAGCTCGGCCCGAAGTTGCTCCCGCATCAGATACTTCTGCACCTTGCCGCTGACGGTCAGAGGGAACAATTCCATGAAGCGCACGTAGCGCGGTATCTTGTAATGGGCGATCTGTCCGCGGCAAAACTCGCGAATGTCCTCTTCGGTCACCGCCGCGCCGCCTCGCAGCCGGATACAGGCGCACACCGCCTCGCCGAACTTGACGTCGGGGACGCCGACCACGGCGACGTCGAGCACCGCCGGATGCCGATACAGAAACTCTTCAACTTCGAGCGGCGAGACATTCTCGCCGCCGCGTATGATCATGTCCTTCAGGCGCCCGACGATGTTGCAATAGCCCTCATCGTCGATGACCGCCAGATCTCCGGTATGCATCCAACCTGCCTCGTCGATCGCTTCGCGCGTGCGCGCCTCGTCGTTCCAATAACCGCGCATCACGCTGTAGCCGCGGGTCAGCAATTCACCGGCCGTGCCGCGCGGAGTGATGCGGCCCTGGGCATCGACGATCTTCACCTGCACGTGCGGGTGTACCCGGCCGACACTGCCGACGCGTCGTTCGAGTGGATCATCCGGCCGGCTCTGGAAGCTCACCGGACTGGTTTCCGTCATGCCGTAGCAGATGGTCACCTCCGGCATGTGCATTTCCGCGACGACTCGCCGCATTACGGCGATGGGGCACGGCGAGCCCGCCATGATGCCGGTGCGCAGCGAGGACAAATCGAAGTCGCGAAAGCGCGGATGCTCCAGCTCCGCGATGAACATCGTCGGCACGCCGTGCAACGCGGTACAGCGCTCGGCGGCGACGGTTTCCAGAACCCCCAGTGGATCGAAGGCATCGCCGGACAATACGCTCGCGGCCCCATGCGTCATTGCAGCCAGCACACCCAGCACCATGCCGAAGCAGTGATACAGCGGCACCGGGATACACACCTTGTCATGCACGCCGAGACGCAACCCCTCCCCCACGAAGAAGCCGTTATTCACGAGGTTGAAGTGCGTGAGCGTCGCTCCCTTGGGCGTGCCGGTCGTGCCGCTGGTGAATTGGATGTTGAAGACTCGGTCGGCGTCCATTCCGTCACCGTCGAACCGGCCCTTGGCGGCCGCAACCGGATCCCGCAGCGCCGCCGCGCTCGTGAAGTCCTCTCCGCGGACATGCTCTCCGCTTACCTCCTTTCCTCGGGCATGCAGACCGCTGACACCCTGATCCCTGACGCCCCGTTCCGTGACGTCCCGTTCCGTGACACCCCGTTGCGTGATGCCCCGTTCCCTGACATCGAATTCCGTGATACCCCGTTCCGTGATGCGCCGTTCCCTGACATCGAATTCCGTGATACCCCCTCCCGTGAGATCCTCGAACGACACCGTCCCGGCCGACGGCGCGTCGCCCAACTGCACCAGCCAGCGCAGGTCAGGGAATGCGCTGCAGGCCAAGCGCCCGGGAGCGGCCGTGGAGAGTTCCGGAATCAGCGACTGCAGCATGGCCACGTAGTCGCTGCCCTTGAAGCGTGGGGCAAACACCAAGGCGCGGCAGCCGACTTGGCGCAAGACGAAATCGAGCTCGGAGCTGCGATACGCAGGATTGATGTTCACCAAGACCAGTTCCGCACGGGCGGCGGCGAACATGGTCAAAATCCATTCGGCGCAGTTCGGTGCCCAAATGCCGATGCGCTCGCCCGGCCTCAATCCGCAGCGCTTGAATGCGCCGGCAACCCGCTCCACCCGGCGATTGAGTTCGGTGAACGTCCAACGCAGCGATTGAAACGGCACCACCAGCCCCGCAGCCTCAGGGTGCTGCCTGGCGGCCGCCCGCAACACGCCATCGACCGTTCGATACAGCAACGGCCGATCGCTGATGCCGGAAACGAAACTCCAGGGGGAGCCGTGGGATTCGCGGTTCGTGGTGCTGAGCATCGAAGAGGAACATACCCGGTGCGCCGGCCGACGTCACTAAACGGGAATTCGCCACATCGGAGCTGCGCCCGGTGATGGCCGCTTCCACGACTGCCGCCGCCGGGTTATCGTGCAATCCATGGACATGGTAATCGACGCTCACCGCGTGCGGCGCCTGTACACGGTGAGCGATGCGCATATCGACGGCCTCGCCGAGCTCTTGATCGACTGCGTCGACGGCGACGCCTCGGTGAGTTTCATGCATCCGCTACCGCTTGCCAAAGCGCAGGACTTCTGGCGGCAGGTCGCCGCCGGCGTGGAGCGTGGCGAACGTGCGCTGTGCATCGCGGAGGATGCCGAGGGCCCGATTGGCACCGTGCAGCTGGTGTTCGCTCAACCGGAGAATCAACCCCACCGTGCCGACTTGTCGAAGATGCTCGTGCACCGCCGCGCACGCCGCCGCGGCGTCGGCGCCGCACTGCTGCGCGCCGCCGAACTCACTGCCCGTAACTGTGGAAAATCGCTGCTCGTGCTCGACACCGCCAGCTCCGATGCCGAGCGCCTGTACGCGAAACTCGGCTGGCAACGCTGCGGGGTGATCCCGGGCTACGCGCTGCTGCCGCGAGGCGGCTTGTGCGACACGACGGTTTTCTACCGCACGCTCGACCCGGCTGACGGCGGCGCCTAAGGACGCCGTTCAGTCGTACTTGGCGACTTTCGCCTTCTCATTTACCGCGTCCATATGCGCATTTGCCTTGTCTTTGCACGCTCTTTGCGCGTCGCCTCCCAGTGCCTCGCACTTCGCGAGCGCAATTTTTGTGTCGCCCTCGGCTTGAACGACCGCTGAGTCCGCCAAGGCGGCCACACTCTTGTCGGCCGCTTTGGCTGCCGCATCCGCACGGTCGTTGGCGGCCTCGGCCTCGACTTGCTTCACCTTCTGGTCCGACTTGGCGTTCTCCTCTACCGCATCGCTCTTCGCCTTGGCGATGTCCGCTTGAACGATCTCGGGGGAATCCGCCTTGTTGCAGGCAGACAGGCCGAGAAATACGCTGGCAAGCAGCGCGCAGGTTGACGCTAGTCTCATTTGAACTCCGGTGTTGATTCGACGCGGCGAGATCTCGAGTTGCTGGAGCTCGCCCGTGGTTCGCGCAATCCACCCCGCAACACCCAACTCTGTAGTTGGATTACCTGTGTATCACGCGCTTATGCGCGGGGTCAGTGCGGTAGGGCACTCTGGAAGAATGGGTTGCTGTTGGCCGGCACTTGCCGCTGCGCAGACATTCACCCCGCATCGAACGCAGCGGACGAATTTCTCCACTACGTGCCCGTGCCCGTGCCCGTTGCAGTGTGTATGCAACCTATCGATTGGCAGCGCTCAAGTGCGATGGGATGTCGGCCGATCCCGGCGCTGAAGCCCGTCGTCGGGGCGACGTTTCATGATTGAAACGCCGCCCCGACCCGCATGTCGGATCAGGCAAGGTCGAAGCGATCGAGACGCATCACCTTATCCCACGCAGCCACGAAGTCGCGGACGAATCCCTCCTGCGAGTCGCTGCACGCATAGACTTCTGCAATGGCCCGAAGCTGCGAGTTTGACCCAAAGACGAGATCGACGGTGGTGCCGGTCCACTTGAGTGCGCCCGACCGCCGGTCGCGACCCTCCAACACGTCGTCGGTGGTGGAGGACTTCTGCCACTTCGTACTCATGTCGAGGAGATTCACGAAAAAATCATTCGTCAGCGTTTCGGGCCGGTGGGTGAAAACGCCGAGTTTGGACTGTCCGACGTTTGCATTCAGAACTCGCAGGCCGCCGACCAGAACCGTCATCTCGGGAGCGGTGAGCGTCAGCAGGTGCGCCCGGTCCAACAACAGGTCCGGGGCCGGACGCCGGATTCCATTGCCGAGATAGTTGCGGAACCCGTCTGCCTTCGGCTCGAGCACGGCAAACGAGTGCACGTCGGTTTGCTCCTGCGACGCATCCGTGCGTCCGGGCGCGAACGGCACCCGAACGGCGTGCCCGGCGTGCTTGGCAGCCTTCTCGACGGCTGCGCACCCGCCCAAAACGATCAGGTCGGCGAGCGAGACCGCTTTTGCGACAGGCTTTGCGCTGTTGAACTCCTTTTGGATCGACTCCAGGGTCTGCAGCACCGTCGCCAGTTGCGCCGGCTGGTTCGCTTCCCAATCCTTCTGCGGTGCGAGCCGAATGCGCGCGCCGTTCGCGCCGCCACGCTTGTCGGTGCCGCGGAACGTTGCCGCCGACGCCCAAGCGGTCGACACCAGTTGCGAAATGGACAGTCCTGATTGGAGGATCCGGCCCTTGAGGGCGGCGATGTCCTGCTCGCCGATCAATTCATGAGCGACCGGGGGGACGGGGTCCTGCCACAACTGCGGTGGGGGAACCAACGGGCCGAGACACCGCGTGATGGGCCCCATGTCGCGGTGCGTCAACTTGTACCAAGCCTTCGCAAAGGCGTCCGCGAACTGCGCCGGGTTCTGGTGGAACCGCTTCGATATCGGCGCGTAGATCGGGTCCACCTTGAGTGCGATGTCGGTCGTGAACATCATCGGAGCGTGCTTCTTCGACGGATCGTGGGCATCCGGCACGGTGCCCGCACCCGCACCATCCTTGGGGGTCCACTGCGTCGCACCGGCGGGACTCTTCGTCTGCACCCACTCGTAACGGAACAAATTGTCGAAGTAGTCGTTGTCCCATTTCACCGGGTTGGTGGTCCATGCACCCTCCAGGCCGCTGGTGATCGTTTTGTCCGCATTGCCGCTGCCAAAGGTGTTCTTCCAGCCGAGTCCTTGCTCCTCGATGCCGGCACCCTCGGGTTCGGCACCAACGTACGGTCCCGGCTCGGCCGCGCCATGGGCTTTGCCGAACGTGTGTCCGCCGGCAATGAGAGCCACCGTTTCCTCGTCGTTCATCGCCATGCGGGCGAACGTCTCGCGAATGTCCCTGGCTGCAGCCAGCGGATCCGGTTTGCCGTTCGGTCCCTCCGGATTCACATAGATGAGCCCCATCTGAACGGCGCCGAGCGGCTCCTCGAGCTGCCGATCGCCGCTGTAGCGAGCGTCCCCGAGCCAGGTGTCCTCGGGCCCCCAGTAAATGTCTTCTGCGGGCTCCCACACATCCACCCGACCGCCGGCGAATCCGAAGGTCTTCAATCCCATCGAGTCCAAGGCGCAGTTTCCGGCGAGGATCATCAGGTCGGCCCAGGAGATTTTCCGGCCGTACTTTTGCTTGATCGGCCAAAGCAACAGACGTGCCTTGTCGAGGTTCACATTGTCGGGCCAGCTGTTGAGAGGTGCGAAGCGCTGCTCACCCGAGCCTGCTCCCCCGCGGCCATCGCCGATGCGGTACGTACCCGCGCTGTGCCATGCCATACGGATGAAGAGCGGTCCGTAGTGCCCGTAATCTGCCGGCCACCAGTCCTGCGACGTGGTCATCAAGGCGAAGATATCCTGCCTGAGCCCCTCCAAGTCGAGACTCTTGAACTCCTCGGCATAGTTGAATTTATCGTCCATCGGATCGGACAGGGGAGAATTCTGGTGAAGAATCTTCAGTCTCAACTGATTCGGCCACCAGTCTTGGTTCGACTTCGGCCCAACCGCCATGCGCTTGTGAGCCCCACCCGCCACCGGACACTTGCTTTCGCTTTCCATGTTCACTCCAATTTAAATTTGCCTGTCAAAATCTCGAACCGTTCACACCGTGGTGGTAGTTGGCGCTTTCGCCGCCTGGAAAACCAATCAATCTTTTTGCGAAACTCGATAGATCGATTCTATGGGCGGGTAGATCGACCGGCCGCGTCCCAAGGGTTGCGGCCGCGACGACTCGGCTGGATTCGCGGATTTCGGGCGATTCAGCGCGAAGTCCGTCAGTGCGCGGGCGGCGTGCCGCGCGGCTTCTGCAGTTCGACGGCGCGAATCTCGCAGCCTTTCTTTCCGCACTTCGAGCAGCGCAGCCGCCTCGACAGATCCTCGAGCCTCGCATCCCACCCGCACAGGTGCGCCAAGGAATTGGGATACGTCCGCCTTTCATGGGTGCACGCCGTACACTTGATCACCAGCAAATATTGCCCGAATTCGTCCGATAGGCGCAGTACCTTGAAATCGCGTCGCATGGACGGTACTGTATATATCAACAGTCACGATTTCATATTTTTTTGACTGCCGCGATCGCACGCCTATTGCCGCGGTCGCGATCGCAGGCTTGCGCCGTGATTGCAGGTTTTTTTGACTCTTTTTCTTCGACGGACGGTACCGCCATGAATGGGCTCGAAAAGGAGTTCCCGTTCTGCAGCAATCCCGACTGCGAGCTCTATGTGCGAGCGGGCGATCCCGGCGTCCTGGGCTGCGGCAATTGGGCCGAGTTGCCGGACGGACGCATCGTCGGCCGCAGCATCTGCTGCGGCGTTTATCTCTGCGATCGCTGCGGACGCGAATGGCGGCCCATACGCGCCTTTTGCTGGCCGGCGGCGATGTAGAATTCTCGTATGTGCTATTCCGCTCAGGTCGTGCAGACGGCCCGCAAGTTACATCGGCAGTTGGGCATTCGGCTCGACCATGACGAGATCGAAAGACTGTTCCTTCGGCGGCTGGATGATCGCAGCCTCAACATTTCGCGCGGCTTCGAGGCCAACTTCGACGACCCCGCGACCGATCAGGAACGGCGCATCAGGGCAGCCATCGACGAACACCGCTCCCGTGTCGCCGCGAAGACGGAGCAGGACCTGTTCACTCAAAAGTCACGGCTCGTGAATGCCGCGCGATCCCTCAAGACCCGGGAAACCAAGAAATCCCGTGAAGACGTTCGAATAGCCACCAACAAGATCGAAACGCTGACGGCCAAATTGAGCGACCTGAGGCGCACCGAACCCGCGGCGCAGGACAATCGGATCTTTCCCTTGGTGTACGCCGGCGTCATCATCAAACGGCAGGGACAGAATCTTCTGACGCCGATGCGGTACTTCTGCCGGCCGGCCGGCAAACCTGCGCACATCGACCGGCAATTTCCGGGTCTTTACAATGCCCGCCGCGACAATTTGGAAAAATTCTGGGCCGGACAGTTCGGCTCCCACCACGCGATCCTGGTCGTCGAGAGCTTCTACGAGAACGTGAAACTGCACACCATGGAACACCGCGCACTTCGCACCGACGAAACCGAGCGGAACATCGTGCTGCAGTTCAAGCCCGAACCCTCACAGACCATGTACATCGCGTGCCTATGGTCCCACTGGACGGACCCAAAAGAACCCGATCTGCGAGGCTTCGCGGCCATCACCGATGAGCCGCCCGCCGACGTCGCCGCCGCCGGTCATGATCGGTGCATCATCAATTTGAAACCCGAACATCTGGACGCATGGCTCACACCCGAGGGCCGCACAACCGCGGAGTTGCAAGCCATGCTGTCGGATCGAGCGATCCCCGCGTTCCAACACGAGGCCCTGAAAGCCGCCTGATGCGACCCTTACGCCGCGTGAGGAAGCGCGGCAAGCCACGCGAGCGACCCAGCACCCGCGTGAAGAAGCCCGGAAAGCCGCGTGATTCGCATGCGAGGTTGCGAGTCTCCATGCGGACACCCGCGGCGTCACCCTTGCGGCCGAGTCACGACTTCACGTCACTGATCTCGCTGTTATCCCAGAACGTCCCCTCCCAGCCGCTGATCCGCCCGTTGTCGTCGCAGGTGGGGCAAAACCACAGCACATCGAAGGTGTCCACATCGAAGAACAGCGTCAGGAGGCCACCGCACGATCGACCGCCCGGTCGGCGCCTGCATCGCAAGGATGTGGGCTCCTCGTAATTGCTGGCCTGCGCAACGATCTCGGTCCAGTACTTGGCAAGCCGCAACTCACGCGGCGACAAGGCCGCGATCGCTCCATGCTCATTCAAGAGATGCGGAAGATGGATGCTCCAGGAATTACTCATCTCGAAGCTACCGCAATCGCCGGCCGTGGCGCGAACCGGCGCCGCACCTCGATTATAATACAGTGCCCGGACCGGCTGGAAGACTACGCAATGTGGCGGCAAAGCCGGGCGTTTCCGGCCCTCGGTCGACGCACCGCCCGCGCGTGAACTGCCTCACAGAGCAAGAGCTTTGCCTCACAGAAAGGGAACTTGGGCGTGTACCATTGCCCCACGCTCGTCGAGCGCGCTATTCTGGATGGCCCCGACGCACCAGGATGTGCCCGTGACCGACATAAGACTGATCAACACGACCACGCGCCTGCCGGTCGACAGCGCGATCGAGGAAGGATTCGTTTCACTGCTGCACGACCCGTTTGCCGCGGCGGTCCTCGAGGCAAGCACCACCCACCACGTCGATGTCAACATGGTGATGCGCGACGATCCGGACCTGATGGCCGACGATCTCGGTGACGACGTCCTGGACCCCGACTGGCTCGGGGTGTACATGCCGCATGGCGAAACCACGCATCGACCCGTGATCAAGGTGAGCCCGGAGCGGGTGATGGAGATTTGTCCCCGCATGTACGCCAAATCGGGAATCGCGCTTCCATTGGTGCAACTGTATCCCGCATTGCTCAATGCGGTGATCATCCATGAACTGGCGCACGCGCTGATGGATGCCCATCTGCTTTACCGAAACCGGTGCCACCCACGAACATGGCGCGAACACGTTGACTGGCTCGAGGACAACCGGCGTCTCGTGGAAAGTTCGGGGCTTCACGGGAAGCCCCTGCTCCCCGCGACGAGTGCGGACACGTTTGAAAATGATCCCGTATTGGAGGCCGAGATGCTCGCGCACCTGCGCAATCGATACGCCGCTCAGGATCACGCGTGCAAGAACTCGAGTGGACCCCTTCCCGGGAACCTCAGACAATTGTGCAAGATTGCAGAAGAGAGCCTGGCCAACGGACTGGTGCTCAAACAATACTGGAGTCCGGCGCAGCACGACGCCGTGCACAGTTTCATCGAGCATCAAAAGTACGAGTACCGGCTGGGCCTCAAGTGGACCGGCACCATCGATCAGCTGATCGACGCCGGACTATCGTGGGCCAAGTACAAGAAGAAGCGGATCGGCATCATGGGGAAGTCATGGCCGAAAGCAGAACGGCATCAGCAGAAGAGGCTCGAGGACGTGGTGGAGCGCCTCTCCAAAGCGGGCGAGGAAATCGACTCGTGGGATTATCTGGCCGAGCCCGCGCAATAGTCGGCTGTCCGGAAGCACGTCGCGCTGAAGCGGAAAGCCGCGGAGGACGGGGAATGCGTATCCATGGCTCCGCAGGAATCACGCGGCTTCAGGCGGGCGGTTATGTCGATGCATCGCTTTTCGCAAGGGCCTCGGTTGTCGCTGCGCGCCACTCATCGATCATCCTCGAATATTGCCCGGCCTCGAGGAAAGTGCGGACAAACGCGCGCCCGGATTCGCTCAGTGCGGTGAGTGTGTAACGCACACTGACATCGGTGCCCCCGGCGGCCGCCTGCGTGCAAATCACGTCGACCAATCCGATGTTCGACCCGAGCGCGGCACGCGCATAGCTGACCCGCCCTTGCAGCGGCTCATATTCCGTGACGACCCAGACGGTTTCCTGACCGTGCGTGTCTCGCGTGCGAAACGCGCTGCCTCGTTCCTCCGCACCGCTCAGCATCTCAGGGTTCCATCCCGGTGCCCAATCGCGCTCGCCGCGCGCGGTAAACAAGGCGAGCACCCGTGACGGCGGTGCCAGGAGATGGAAGCTGCGAACCTGTGTGGCGGGTGGTGCTGACATACCGTTGTTGAATGCGCCGTATTGTCGCGGTAGGGCGGCTTCTCGGCAACCCCTGCGGGCTCCGATGCCGTATCATCGGCCGCAATACCGGCCACCGACAAGCTGCGTCAGAAAATGCTCCACCGTCTCCGTCCGCCCCGTCGACCACCCCTTTGAACCCAGAAAATGTCCGCTTCTGATTCTCCCCAACTGCACCGCGGGATCGGTACCCGGCAATTGAGCATGATCGCGATCGGTGGCGCGATCGGCACCGGTCTGTTCTTCGCGAGCGGCGGTGCGATTGCCCAAGCCGGACCCGGCGGCGCGCTGCTCGCGTACGGCACCATGGGTCTCGCCGTCTACTGCATGATGCAGTCGCTGGGCGAGATGGCGACGCAGCTGCCCATTCCCGGATCATTCGAAGCCTACGCCGAGCGCTTCATCGACCCGTCGGTGGCGTTCGCCGTTGGCTGGAACTACTGGTTCAGCTGGGCGATCACGCTTGCGGCCGAGCTGGTCGCCGGTGCGCTCATCGTGCAATTCTGGTTTCCGCATTCCAATTCGACGCTCTGGGCCGTGGGGTTTTTCTCGGTGTTGCTGGGGTTGAACCTGCTGTCCGTCAAAGTCTACGCCGAGGCGGAGTATTGGTTCGCCGGCATCAAGGTCGTGACCGTGATCATCTTCGTCGCGGTGGGTTTCTTGATGATTGCCGGCATGCTCGGCAATCATCATGCCGGATTTCACAACTGGACCCTGAGCGACCCGAAGAGCGCCACCCACGCCCCCTTCGTCGGCGGCCTGAGCTCCGTGCTGGCCGTGTTCCTGGTCGCCGGCTTTTCCTTCCAGGGCACCGAAAGCGTCGGACTCGCGGCGGCCGAGACCGAGGACCCGAGCAGGAGCGTGCCGAAGGCCATACGCACCGTCTTCTGGCGCATCCTGCTGTTCTACGTCGGCGCGATTTTCGTCATCGGCACCCTGATCAGCTACACCGACCCCAACCTGCTGAACGCCGATGAAAGCCACATCGCCTACTCGCCCTTCACCATGGTGTTCGGGGAGCTACCCCGGTTCGGCTACTACGCCGCCAATCTGATGAACGCAGTCATCCTTTCCTCGGTGCTCTCGTGCGGCAACTCGTCGATGTACGTGGCCTCCCGGATGCTGCACGCCATGGCGGACAGCGGCAAGGCGCCGAAGATGTTCGGCACCGTCAACATGCGCGGCGTGCCCGTGACGGCGCTGCTGGCCACCGGACTTCTCAGCACGCTGGCCTTCTTCTCCACCACGGTCGGCGAGCACAAGATCTATCAACTTTTCTACAATGCCTCGAGCCTGAGCGGATTCATCATCTGGCTCGGCATCGCCGTGTGCCACCTGCGCTTTCGTCAGGCCTGGCTGGCGCAGGGACGCACGCCCGACGAACTCAAGTTCAAGTCGAAGTTCTACCCCTATGGTCCCTGGCTCGCCATCGTTCTGTTCTTGGTGGTCCTGTTCGGCGCCAACATCAGCGTGTTCCAGGCACCGGTGTTTTCCTGGTTCGACTTCATTACCGGCTACCTGATGATTCCGGTCGTCATCTGCCTCTACCTCGGCCACAAGTACTGGCACAAGACGCGCGTGATCCCGTTGAAGGACTGCAGCTTTCAATTGGAGTGACCGTTGACAGCTTCTGGTGTGAATCCCTCTGGTGAGAATCCCTCTGGTGAGAATCCCTCTGGCGAGAATCCCTCGGTTGAGAGCCCCTCTGGTGAGAACGCCTCCGGTGCAAGTCGCTCCGCGGAGAATCCGTCTGCTGAGACGCGCCGTTTCCTCACCGAGCGGGGCATCGAGCACGTCAAGATCGGCGTCTTCGACACCGACGGCATTCTGCGCGGCAAGTACCTGAGTCGCGACAAGTTCCTTTCCGCCCTCGACAAGGGCCTCGGGTTCTGCGACGTGATCCTGGGCTGGGATTCGAACGACCAGTTGTACGACAATACCCAATACACCGGCTGGCACACCGCCTACCCCGACGCGATGGTGCGCGTGCTGCCCGAAACGCGACGCGAGATCCCGTTCGAAGCGAATACAGCCCTGTTTCTCGGCGAGTTCGCCGGCCGCGCCGAAACTGTCTGCGCGCGCAGTACGCTGCGCCGCGTCCTGGCGCGCGCCGCCGACTCGAACTACAGCGTCAGCGCCGCGGCGGAGTTCGAGTTCTTCCTCTTCGACGAAACGCCGCAGTCGGTGCGGGAAAAGGGCTACCGCCAGCTCAAGACCTGGACGCCGGGCGCCTTCGGCTATTCCGTGCTGCGCAGCTCCGTGCATTCCGACCTGTATCACGAGCTCCTCGCGCTCGGCCAGAGCATGCGCTTCCCCATCGAAGGCCTGCACACTGAAACCGGCCCCGGCGTGCTTGAGGCGGCCCTCACCTATTGCGGCGCCCTCGAGGCAGCCGACCGCGCGGCGCTGTTCAAGACGTTTGCCAAAGTCTGGGCGCAACGCCACGGCCTGATGGCCACTTTCATGGCCAAATGGTCGGGCAGCGTACCGGGCCAGAGCGGGCATCTGCATATTTCGCTGCGTGACGCCGGCGGCGAGTCCGTGTTCTACGATCCTGCGCGGCCGCATGACATGTCCGACGCCATGCGCTGGTTCGTCGGCGGTCAACAAGCACTGATGCCGGAACTGCTCGCGATGGTCGCGGGCACCGTGAACAGCTACTCGCGGCTGGTGCCCGGCTACTGGGCACCGACCTCGGCCACCTGGGGGATCGAGAACCGCACCACGGCGCTGCGCGTGATTCGCGGCGGCGCGTCCAGCCAGCGTGTCGAGTACCGCATCGCCGCCGCCGACATCAACCCTTACATTGCGCTCGCCGCGGCCATCGGCTCCGGGCTCTGGGGCATCGAGCATCGCATCGAGCCCGATCCCCCGCTGCAGGGCAACGCCTACGACCGAGAGCACCCGCCCGCGCGGCGCCTGCCCGCGACTCTCCACGAGGCCGCCGACCGGCTCTTCGCGAGCCGGCCCGCGCGCGAGCTGTTCGGCGACGCCTTCGTCGAACACTATGCCGCCACGCGGCGGTGGGAGGAACGAGAATTCCGCAAAGCCATCACCGATTGGGAACTCGCACGCTATTTTGAAATCATCTGAACACCGGACCGGCCGCTATGACGCACCAACCGCTACGCACCAACCGCTACGCACCAACCGCCACTCATCAGCCGCCACGCATCAGCCAGTACGGATCAGCCGCTACGGACCACCCGCGATGACTCACCACCCGCTATGATCAACACGCTGCCATGACCGCCACGCTCAAAACCATCAGCCCCATCGACGGCCGCGTGTATGTCGAGCGCCCGCTGAGCTCGCCGGCCGACATAGAGCGGGCACTCGACTTCGCCTGCAAGACCCAGCATGCGTGGGCCGCTATGCCGCTGGCGGTGCGCTGCGAGACACTTGGCCGCGCCGTGGACGCGTTCGTCGCGAGGGCGCAGGAGATCTCGGCCGAAATAACCTGGCAAATGGGTCGTCCCATCCGGGACTCACCCGGTGAAATCCGCGGTTTCGAGGAGCGGGCACGCTACATGCTGAAGCTCGCCCCCTCGGCGCTCGCTGCGCTGCGGCCCGACGGCAAGCCTGGCTTTGCGCGCCAGATCAAGCGCGTGCCGCTGGGGCTGGTGGTGGTGGTCGCACCCTGGAATTATCCGTACCTGACGGCGGTCAATGCCGTGCTGCCGGCGCTGATCGCCGGCAACGCAGTCATCCTCAAACACTCGCATCAAACCCCGCTGTGCGCCGAGCGCTTCCTCGACGCCTTCGTCGCCGCCGGCGTCCCCGCAGGCGTGTTCCAGTATCTGCACCTGTCGCACACCGACACTGCGCGCCTGATGAGTGACGCCCGCGTCGCGAACGTGTGCTTCACCGGTTCCGTGTCGGGCGGCCGAGCGGTCGTCGCCGCCACCGCCTCAGGGTTCGCGACGGCGGGCCTCGAGCTCGGCGGCAAGGATCCGGCGTATGTGCGCGCCGATGCCGACCTCGCGCATGCCGTCGACACGCTGACCGACGGTGCCTTCTTCAACGCCGGCCAATCCTGTTGCGGCATCAAACGCATCTACGTGCACGCCTCGCGTCACGATGATTTCGTGGCCGGCGTCGTGGAACTGACCCAACGGTATCGCCTCGGATCTCCCCTCGATCCCGAGACCACCCTCGGGCCGGTGGTACGCAGCCAGGCCGCCGATGCCGTTCGCGCACAAGTCCATTCGGCGATCGCGCAAGGGGCGCGCCAGCTCATCGACGAGACTCTCTTTGCCGCCTCCGCCCCCGGGACCCCCTACCTCGCCCCGCAGGTGCTCATCCACGTCGACCACTCGATGGCCATCATGCGCGAGGAGACCTTCGGCCCCGCGGTCGGCATCATGAAAGTAGACTCCGACGAGCACGCGTTGCAGCTCATGAACGACAGCGATTTCGGTCTCACCGCCGCGATTTTTTCCGCCGATGCCGTGCGCGCCGAAATCCTAGGCGATGCGCTCGAGACCGGTACCGTGTTCCTCAACCGCTGCGACTATCTCGATCCCGCGCTCGCCTGGACCGGCGTCAAGAATTCCGGGCGTGGCTGCACGCTGTCGAGCGTCGGCTTCGAGCAGCTCACGCGGCCCAAGTCCTACCACTTCAAGGAACTGGGAAAGGTGGCGACTTGAGCGCGGTGCTGCGCGGCAATTGGAATTACCCCACCACGATCTGGGCCGGACCCGGCCGCATCGCCGAGCTGCCCGCCGCGAGCGCATTGGCCGGCATGCAGCGTCCGCTGCTGGTCACCGACGAAGGGCTGGTCAACGCGCCGATGATCCGGCGCGCACTGGCCGCCGTCAAAGACTCCGCGCTGTTCGGAGCCGTGCGCGGCAACCCGGCCCTGAGTCACGTGGAAGCCGGTCTGCGCGCCTATCGCGCGGGAGGCCACGATGGCGTAATTGCGTTCGGCGGCGGCTCCGCGCTCGATGCCGGCAAGGTGATCGCCTTCATGTCCGGCCAGACCCGACCTCTCTGGGATTTCGAGGACATCGGCGACTGGTGGACGCGCGCCGACGCGCGCGGCATCGCGCCGGTGGTGGCGGTGCCGACCACCGCGGGGACCGGCTCCGAAGTCGGCCGCGCCGGCGTCATCCTCAACGAGGAGACCCACCAAAAGAAGATCATTTTCCACCCGCAGATGATGCCGCGGGTCGTCATCGCCGACGCCGAGCTCAGCGTGGGACTGCCCGCCGGCGTCACCGCGGCCACCGGCATGGACGCGTTCGTTCACTGCTTCGAAGCATTCTGCGCACCCGGCTTTCATCCCCTCGCGGACGGCCTGGCACTCGAAGGCATGCGGCTCATCCATCAATTTCTGCCGCGCGCCTATGCCAACGGCAACGACATCGAAGCCCGCGCCCAGATGCTGGCCGCAGCCTCGATGGGCGCCACCGCCTTCCAAAAAGGTTTGGGCGGCGTGCATGCCATCGCCCACCCGGTCGGCTCCTGGTTCAACACCCATCACGGGCTCACCAACGCGGTGATCCTGCCGTACGTGATGACCCACAACCGCGACGCCATCGCCGACAAAGCCGACATCATTGCGCGCGTGCTCGACCTCCCTGCGCGCGGCTACGAAGGCTTTCTGGCGCGCGTGCTCGACATGCGCCGCGGGTTCGGCATCCCTCACTCGCTCGCCGCGATCGGCGTCAACACCGACAACGCCGGCGTCATCGGCCGCGAAGCCGCGCTCGACCCCTCGGCGGGCGGCAACCCGATTCCCGTCGACGCCGCGCAGCTCGAGCACATCTTCCGCGCCGCGGTCGACGGCCGGCTCGAGGCCGTGGCGTAAATATGCCCGCTCGGATCTTGGTCATCGACGGCAACGTCGCCGAGCATCGTGCCAGGCAAACCGCGGCGCTGGGCTATGACTCAGGCGCGGGCTACGCCCGCGTCCTGCGGCGCATCGACCCCTCGCTCAGCGTCGACATCCTCGCCGCGGCAGACGGCGCCGCGCTGGCGCCGGGCGTCAGCTTGGGCAGCTACCACGGCGTGACGATGACGGGGTCGGCCTTGAACATCTACAACGGGGGTCCGGCGGTGACTCGGCAGATCGAACTCGCCAAAGCGGTGCTGGAGAGCGGCGTGCCGTTCTTCGGCAGCTGCTGGGGACTTCAGGTGGCGGTCACCGCCGCGGGAGGCGAGGTGCGCGCCAATCCGCGCGGGCGCGAGTTCGGTTTCGCGCGGCGCATCCTGCAGAGCGAGGCCGGACTCGGACATCCGCTGTTCGCCGGCAAGCCGGCGGCGTTCGAGGCACCCACCATTCACCGCGACGCCATCGCCGCACTGCCGGCGGACGCGCTCGTGCTGGCCGACAACGACTACGGGGTGCAAGCCGCCTCCTTCACGCACCGACGCGGCCGCTTCTGGGGCGTGCAATACCACCCAGAGTACGACTACATCGACATCGCGGCGGCCGCCGAGCGCTACGGCGAAACCCTGGTCACCGAAGGCATGTTCCCCGACGTCGCCGCGCTCGGCGCGTTCGCTGCGGAGTTGCGGATGCTGCAGGCCAACCCCGCCGAGCCCACGCTGTTGTGGAAACACGGCTTGGGCCCCGCCATGCGCAGCGAAGGTCTGCGGCTGCTCGAGATCCGCAACTGGCTCAACCACCAAGTCCTGCCGCGCGTGGCCGCGCCCGCGGCCTGATCGAACACCCAGTAGGAGTGGGAGAACGAGAATGAGCGAGAACACCTGGAGCGCCGTGGATGCATACTTCACCGGCGAACTGAACTTGGCCGATCCCGTGCTCGACGCCGCGGTCCGGACGAGTGTGGCCGCAGGGCTGCCCTCGATCCAGGTGTCGGCGGCCCAGGGAAAATTGTTGCACCTCGTGGCACTCGCGCAGGGCGCCAGGCGCATTTTGGAGATCGGCACGCTCGGCGGTTACAGCGCGATATGGCTGGCACGTGCATTGCCGGCGGATGGAAGGCTGGTGACTCTCGAACTCGATCCGCATCATGCCGAAGTCGCGCGCCGCAACTTCGGCGAGGCCGGCATTGCCGAGCGGATCGAGCTGCATGTCGGACCGGCGCTCGATACATTGACGCGGCTCGGCGCACAGCGCATCGAGCCCTTTGATCTGGTGTTCATCGATGCCGACAAGCCGAACAATTTGAACTATGTGCAGGCGGCATTGCAGCTCTCTCGGGCCGGCACGCTGATCATCGTCGATAACGTGGTCCGGGAGGGAGCCGTCATCTCGCGCGAGCGGGACGCGGCGGCCGAGGGCGTACGCCGCATGGCGGCGTGGGTCGGCAAGGAACCGCGGCTTTCGGCCACCGTCATACAAACGGTGGGGGATAAAGGCTATGACGGTTTCCTGCTGGCACGCGTGCAGCCGGCGTGATGGAAACGGCCGATTCCGGACGGGCAAGTTTCACGCCCCTCCAAGTCAGCACCCGGCGCAGGTGTTGTGCCCCCAAGGTCAGTCGCCGGGTCAAGTCTTACGCCGCTCGAGGTCAGTCGCCCGGCGCGTGCTGAATCAGAATACCGCCGACGCGTTGGTCGTGCGCCGGATGGCGCGAAACATACCGCTGCGATCCGATTGCCAGCGGCGCCGGCCGATGATGGACAACAGGGTCCTTGCACTGCTGGGTTCCATTCGAGCGATCCGCGTGGCGGAATCGAACAGCAGGGGTTTGCCGAGCAATCGCGAAGCCTCGAGCGGTTCGATCGTTTCGAACCCCATGACCCACTCCGGAAACTCTCGTTCCGGTATCGGCTCCCTGAGAATCATCCGCATTGCGCGCGTGTCGGAGAAAATTCGGCCGGTTGTCCGATCGACGTTCGCCGCTTCGCCTTCGAGCAACAGCAACAGGCACCCGCCCATGTAGAGCATCATCCCGGAAACGTCATTCTTCCGGTTCGCCCTGCGCACGTCGTGCAGGAACTTGACCGTGTCTTGTTCGGAAATCTCGGGCGACACCGCGCTGATGTAAATGACGTGGATGAGCTCTTCCATGGAATCACCTCTGGCGTTTGATTGACGCGAGACCCAGCTTAGGTGGATCGATCCCCGAATTGCGGTCGGGTCTTCGGTTCTGAGACACGCTAAGCGCTCATGGCAAGCGCACGGGTTATGTCGTGCCGGTGTCCCAGAGGAGTGATCCGGTGCTGATCGGCCCCGCTTGCGCGTTCGCAGCGGGCCGGACCAGAATGCGCCGAACCTGCGGGGAGATGCTCATGCGCCTTGCCGACCGATCACTGATCCGCCTGCTCGCCGCTGCCATGCTGGGCGCTGCGGCGTTCGCACCGCCCGCGACTGTCGCCGAGCTCGCGCCCGCACCCAAGGTCACGAGTCCTCGCCTGTATGTCTTTGACTGTGGAACCCTGGTGTACAACCGGCCCGAGGACTACACGCTGACGCGCGAGGAGGTCAAGGACACCAATATGGGTGTCACGTGCTACCTCGTGGTCCATTCGAAGGGCATGCTGCTCTATGACACCGGCCTCGATGACCGGCTCGTCGGCAGGCCGTTGTACGAGAACGTGCTGGATGGCTATGCGCAGATCAAGTTCAACACGTTGAGGGGGCAGCTTGCGGATATCGGCGTGACACCGGCCAATATCGATTACCTCGTGCTATCGCACTACCACTGGGACCATGTTGGCAACGCGGGCGACTTCGCCGCATCGACGTGGCTGGTCTACAAGGGCGACCGCGACCAGATGTTCAGCCCGGCGGCGCGCGCTTACTCCTGGTTCAGCCGGTACTCCGCCTTGGAGAACAGCAAGACGATGCTGCTCGGCGGCGACCATGACGTCTTCGGAGACGGGTCGGTCGTCGTGATCGCGACGCCCGGACATACGGAAGGGCATTGCTCATTGCTGGTACGCCTCAAGAACACCGGACCCATCGTGCTCTCCGGTGACCTGTATCACTATCCGGAAGAGCGCAGCCTGAACAGGATGCCCGACGAGGAAAGAACCACGGGCACTGTGGAGTCGCGCCACAAGATCGAGGAGCTTCTGCGGCGCACCGGAGCGCAGCTGTGGATCGGCCACAGCATGGAATTCTTTCGCACGGTGCATAAATCGCCGGCGTGGTATGACTGAGGGGGTTCGGTGAGCACCCTCAGCACCGCCCGCTTGGCTGCCATGCGGGCGCGCGAGGACGCCGCCTTCCTTGCCCGCACGCCGAGATCCGCCGCCATGCGCCTGCGCGCATCGGCACATCTGCCGAACGCCGTGCCGATGGCTTGGATGGCGGGCCTATACCGCACCCCGACGATCTACTGCGAGTCGGGCGAGGGCGCGGGGTTCTGTGACATTGACGGCAATGAGTATCTCGATTTCAATGCGGCCGATCTCAGCATGAGCGGGGGATTCGGCCCGCAACCCATCGTGGCTGCGGTGAGCGAACAGGTCCGGCGCGGGGCTCATTTTCTGCTGCCGACCCCGGATGCCGTTTGGGTGGCGGAACGGCTTTCGGAATTGCTGGGGCTGCCATTCTGGCAGGCGACGCTATCCGCCACGGGCGCCAACACCGAAGTGCTGCGGATCGCTCGTCTCGCCACGGGCCGGGAGCGAATCGTCGTATTTGGCGGCCACTATCACGGCCACCTCGAGGAGACCCTCGTCGAGACCGTCAATGGCATCGTCACCGCCGAAGTCGCGGGACTGCCGAAGCACAGTGGCGCCGCCACTCGCATTCTGCCATTCAACGATCTGTCGGCACTCGAGCAAGAACTCGGATGCGGGGAGGTTGCGCTCGTCCTGACAGAGCCGGCGCTCTCCAACTGCAACGTGGTGTTGCCGGATGACGGCTTCCTGGCCGGCGTGCGCGAAATGACCACGCGATACGGTGCGCTCTTGTGTCTCGACGAAGCCCATACCTTCCAGTTCGCTTACGGTGGCCTGACCCGGGCGTGGAGCTTGCAGGCGGACTTCGTCGTCCTCGGCAAAGGACTGGGGACAGGTATCCCCTTCGGTTTCTACGGAATGAGTGCCGCGCTCGGCGAATTGTGCGTCCGACAGTTGGACTTCGACGTCGGACCGCGCGGACTGGGTACCGGAGGCACCCTCTACGCGAGCGCCGTCGCTCTGGCCGCCGCGCGCGCCGCTTTGACGCACCTGCTGCGCGCCGAGGACTATGCGCGCATCACGACGCTCGGCCGGCGCCTTGCCGATGGACTCGAGCGGCTCTTCTCGCGGCATGGCCTGCCCTGGCGGGCCTTCCGGCTCGGGCCGCGCTCCGGTTACTGTCTGGCGCCGGCCTTGCCGCGCAATGGCGAGGAAGCGGCACAGTCATTCGACGTCGGCTTCATCGACACCCGGCGCGTTTACTTCGCGAATCGGGGGATCTGGGATGCAGTCGCCACCGGAGGGCCACAGGTTTCGCTTGCCCACACCGCGGCCGATGTGGATCGTTATCTGGAGGTAGCGGACGAATTTCTCGCGGAGACAGCCGGGCTTTGACGGTGGGCAATAGTTCGTCCGGTGCGGAATCGGGGGCGGCCTTGGCCTCGTCACGCACCGAGCCCGGGTGTTATCGTCAGTGCGCATGAAATTCTGCATATTTGGGGCTGGTGCGATCGGCGGCTATATCGCCGTCGAATTGGCGGCTGCCGGGCACGACGTGTGCGTCATCGCGCGCGGCGAGCATCTCGAGGCCATTCAAAAGCGCGGACTGACACTGCGCATCGGAGGGCGCGAAAAGACCGTGCAAGTCGCTGCGGACGAGAACCCAAGGCGATTTGGATTTCAAGACGTCGTGATTTGTGCCCTGAAGGCGCATCAAGCAAACGCCAGCGCGCCCGACTTCGCGCCCCTGCTCGGGCCGTTCACGTCGGTGCTCACGGCGATGAACGGAATTCCTTGGTGGTATTTCCATGCAAGCGGCGGACGTTTCGAGGGGCACCAATTGCAGTCCGTCGATCCGGCAGGGCGACAATGGCGGTACATCGGGCCAGAGCGCGCGATCGGCTGCGTCGTCGAACCCGCCTGTGAGGTCGTGGAACCCGGCATCATCGTGCATCATCAGTTCAATCGCCTGATCGTTGGAGAACCTGATGGCAGCCGTTCGACCCGGGTGATGGCGCTGAGCAAAGCCCTCACCGAGGCGGGCATAGACGCGCCGGTGCGGGACAATATTCGCTGGAACGTCTGGTTGAAGCTCTGGGGCAACGTCTGTTTCAACCCCATCAGTGCGCTCACAGGTGCAACGCTGGATCGCATCACCAGCGAGCCCGGACTGCTCGCGCTGTGCAAAACGATGATGCTGGAGGCCAAGGCCGTGAACGAGGCGCTCGGTATCCAGATCCCCTTGGATATGATGGATCGCCGGCTGGCGGCAGCGGGCACCGTGACAGGGCACAAGATGTCGATGTTGCAGGATTTGGAGCGGGGCCGCAGTCTTGAGATCGATGCCTTGATCACTGCCGTGCAGGAGATCGGACGACTCACCGGCACGCCGACTCCAATCACCGACGCGGTCTTGGCACTGGTACAAGAACGCGGCCGCACTGCGCGTCTGTACGTGTAGGAATACCTGACGAGGGCCCGTAAAAGTAAAAGCTGTGATCGGGCCGAACGGTGCGTTGCCGCCGATGGTGAGGGAGGGGCGGCCAGAGGTATACAGGCGCTCGCGACCGGTTCAATCGCCGCGGGGCTTCCCGATCAGGGAATTGGGTTACGCCTCGACGCAGCCCGATTCTTCGCCGCACTGATCAGCAGTCTTGAATAAAGTTTGTGCATCCCCAGCAAGACCTTGAACCCACCGCCCATTCCAGCCGCGCCATCGAGTCCCTTGCGCGCGACCACGGCCGAACCGAATTGCAGCACCGTTCCACCCGAAGACTGGGGGACTATGCGGAACCACGAGCGCGTCTTGCCATACCGATCGCACATCAATAGCTGATCCTGCGTACGGGCGCCCACCACCCAGACCGCGAATGTCTCGCGCCGCCCGGCCGCGAGATCCTCGGCCTGCTGATCGCTCGACGGAGCCTTGGCCAGCAGACGCAGGATGCATCGCTCGATCCGAAACAACGGGGAGGTGTAGAACGCAAAAACCCATTGGCTCAAAGTCACGGCTCGATCGACCCGTACGGAGAAACAATCTCCGTACTGACCCCAGAGTTCGGGACGATGGCCGCCGCGATACGTCCTGAGTAACGCATCGTCGGGCACAGGGTGTTGTTCTACGACGGACATGGCGACATCGGATCCGGTGCTTCGTCAGTGATTTTGGCCTGCAAAAGTCATCAGCACTTGGTCATAGTTTTGCGCCCCTTGTACGATCCCTTGCTCGAACTTCACATTCCATCGGGTGCGCCACATGAGGCCTCTCAGCGCACTGTCGGCGGCCGCTGCCGCATCGGCGACCTCATTGGCCTGCTCTCGATTCATTACCCAAACGTCCACCTTCCTGTCCGGGATCGCCGACGCATAGCGGGTACGCAGTGCGTCAATATGCTGGCACGCGTCAGCGAAACGATCCCTCGCGGCTTCCTGCAGGGCGTAGTTATGAGCCAGGCGGGCATACATGCGCGCCTCTTCCGTCGGCAGATGCACGATCAGCCCAGCATCCCTCGCGGTCATCCACACAGCATCCGAAGGTGCAAAGTATCGTGACTGCACCACGGGGTCCATGCCGTTTGTGCCAACCGTACCCGGAATGCACGGCGTCGAGGGCAAGTTGATTGCGGTTTCACCACTGGCGGGGATTGACCTGGTGGCCGCAAGGACGCCTCGGAACCACCCAGACTGTGATTCGAGTTCCAGATCCACCGTCAAGATATCCCGATTGCGCCTCGCCTCCTGCAGAAGATCGTGCTGCAGCTGCTGGCGTTGATGCGTGTGATGGACTGCTTCAACGCACTGCTCGAGCGCAATCGCAATCAGAAGGCCGATTGTGATGGTCGCGATATGAATCAGGAAATCCTTCCACGTATGGACCGATTGATGAGGAGCATGTACATCGAGCATCGGCGCGGGGCCCTCCGGCATTGAACCTGGGTGCGCCTCTGTGAGCGCCGCGGTCTCGCGGCCGTTGGCGGGTTCCCTGGACATTTCTGGTTCGGCGCAGTCGACCATTCGAGTCTTTTGGTGGCGAGGCCTTAGCCTACCCTAAACTTCGAGCGGTCGTCTTCACGCCGTCGTCAGAGGAAAACGAAACGCGACCACGCTTCACGACCAACAACAGGCGATCTCGGAACCAGACCGATGTTTGTTGTCATTCAAAAGATGATTGCGAATATCCTGGACGGCAGCAGCCCCTCACACTAAGGGCCCCTCACACCAAGGAGCATCATGGACCGGCCACCACTACCCCCCTTTACACTCGAGACCGCCACCCAGAAAGTACGTCTGGCCGAGGACGCATGGAACACGAGGGACCCGAAGCGGGTCGCGCTCGCGTACACGCCCGACAGTCGCTGGCGCAACCGCGCCGAGTTCCTGCAGGGGCGCGACGCCATCGAAGCGTTTCTGACACGCAAATGGCAGCGAGAGCTCGATTATCGTCTGATCAAGGAGCTCTGGAGCTGCCGCGAAAACCGAATCGCGGTCCGCTTTGCGTATGAGTGGCATGATGACAGCGGCCACTGGTGTCGCAGCTACGGGAATGAGAACTGGGAGTTCGACGAGCATGGCTTGATGCGCGTGAGGTTCGCGAGCATCAATGACTTACCGATTGCCGAAAGCGAGCGGCGTTATCACTGGCCGTCGGGCCGCCGGCCCGACAGCCATCCTTCCTTGAGCGACCTGGGCTTCTAAAGCGTCGCCAGCTTTCCAGGTGACGGCGAAATTTTTGGGGTTGGACGCCGGTCTCAATTGGTACGGAACACATGGGGACGCAGGCTATGCAACCGCCGATAAAGAGATCGTTGATAGGGGGGCTTCTGCTCGGTTGGGTGGGCGTTGCGGCCAGCCAGCCGAGGCCGGCGGTCGTTGAGCTCTACACCTCGGAGGGTTGCAGCTCTTGTCCGCCGGCAGAAGCCTATATCGGCGAGCTCGCCCAGCGCCGCGATGTGCTGGCCCTGACATTCCACGTCGATTATTGGGACAACCTCGGCTGGCCTGACCGCTTTGCGCTTCCGGACGCGGTCTCGCGGCAGCGCGGCTATGCGAAGGCGCTTGCCAAGTCCTCGGTCTACACGCCCCAGGTCGTCATCGACGGACGCGGGGATTTCGTCGGCAGCGACCGGCGGGCAATCGGCCGCGAGCTTGCGGATGCTCGCGCCGACGGCATCCCGATCGCTCTCAGCTCGGGCGATGGCAACGTGACGATAAGCCTGGGTCAGCGGGACGGTGTCGCCCCCAGCGAGGTCATCTTGGTCGCCTACCAGCGCAAGGCAGTCTCGAAAATCGCGCGCGGCGAGAATACCGGGCGCACGGTCGAGGAATTCAACATCGTGCGCGGCTTCCGCACGCTCGGCCGCTGGGCCGGCGAAGCGCGGCTATTCCGAGCGCGCCTCGATTCTTTCCCGCAGGGAGCGACCGATATCGCGGTCCTCGTCCAGCCCCTCGGGCTTGCCCCGATCATCGGCGCCGCGACGATTCCTCTTTCTTGAGCGCGGCCGAAGCGGGCAGCTCTGTGCATTGAATGGGCCTTCAGGCAGGTTGGTTGCTCAGGGCATGGCGGCAAATCCATTTACGCCAACATCCGCGACTCTGTAAACTATCGCACCGCCCTTTGAGCAAGGCACACGTGAGGCGCCTGATCACCACCATCATCCTGTCCGCCCTCGCCGCCGTTACAGCGCACGCAGCCGACGACAACAGACCGAATGTCCGCACGATCACGGCTTTTGTGCGTCTCGATCGATCGACGTACGAGAAGCAGATTGACGACGCGATGCGCGTGCTCAGCGCTGCCAAGGCCGAGTTCGCGCGGCGCGGCTACCAGACGCAAACCGTCCGAATCGTGACGCAGCCGTTCGCGGAGCTCGTGAAGGGGCTCTCCGACACGGAAGCCCTTGCGTTCCTTCGAGCGCTCGATGACCTGTCGCAGAAAGACGGCTTCATGCCAAACGTCGGTCCGGCAATGCTACACGACAACGACGATCCTGCCGCGATGCGTTTGCTGGCGCAGGTGCTTTCCACACTGCCGCATCTCAACGCGAGCGCAATCATCGGCGACGACGACGGCATCCACTGGAAGTCGATCCGCGAGTCGGCCAGGCTGGTGCGCTACGTTTCCGATCACAGCGTACGCAGCCAAGGCACGTTTCTGTTTGCGGCAACCGCGATGCTCAAGCCGCTCGGACCGTTCTATCCGGGCGCGTATCACACCGGCGCCGGAAAGCAGTTCTCGCTGGGATTCGAAGGCGCCAGCGTCGTGCAGCAGGTGTTCGGATCGACGCATGGCGACTTCGATGCGTCCGTGGCCGAGCTTACACGGCGACTGACGGTCCACGCGCGGGTCGGCGAGGAAGTGGGCAATGCAGTGGCCGCATCGAGTGGCTGGGAGTTCGCCGGCGTCGATCCCACTCCGGCGCCCTTGGCTGACGCGTCGATCGGGGACGCGATCGAGCATTTCACGGGATCACCGTTCGGTTCGAGCGGCACGATGACGGCGGCGCTGGCGATTACCACGGCCGTCAAGGCGCTCAAGGTGAAGCAGGTGGGGTATTCAGGATTGATGCTGCCGGTGATGGAAGACAAACGTCTCGCGCAGCGCTGGGCCGAAGACACCTACGACATCGATTCGCTGCTGGCGTATTCGTCGGTATGCGGGACCGGGCTCGATACCGTGCCACTCCCCGGCGACGTCAGCGAAGAAAGCTTGGCGAAGATCCTCAGCGACGTTGCGGCCCTGGCCTGGAAGTGGCACAAGCCGCTTACCGCACGGCTGCAGCCGGTTGCGCACAAGAGGGCCGGCGATAAGACCGACTTCGACAGCCAATACCTTTTCAATACCACGCTGCATCCGGCTCATTGATCTTGTGTTTCAGCTCATCCTGTATGGTCATCCGTTCTCTTCTTACACACAGAAAGTGCTGATTGCGCTTTACGAGAACGGAACCCCGTTCGAACTCCGTTGCCTCGGGGCGGATACCCCGCAACACAACGCAGAGTGGCTGCGGCGATGGCCGCTGCGCAAGTTCCCGCTGCTAGTGGACGGTGAACGCAGCATCGTCGAGAGCAGCATCATCATCGAGTATTTGCAGCTCGCGCAGCCAGGAGCGGTGCGTTTGCTGCCCGCGGACCCGATGGCTGCGCTGGACGTGCGCTTTCTCGACCGATTCTTCGATCTGCACGTGATGGATGCCACGCAGATCGCCGTGTACAGTGCGCTGAGGCTGCTCCCGATGAGCAGCGAAGAAGGCTTGGCGCTTGCGCGGGAAAGGCTGGAGCGCGCCTACGCCTGGCTCGAAGGGCAGCTTGAGCGCAAGACCTGGGCGGTCGGCGCGAACTTCACGCTCGCCGACTGCGCGGCCGCCCCGTCACTATTCTTTGCGGACTGGACGCATCGGATATCGGACGCTTATCCATTGCTTCGGTCCTACCGCAGCCGGTTGCTCGCCCGGCCATCCGTCGCGCGGGCCGTGGAGGAAGCACGGCCCTACCGCATGCATTTTCCTCTCGGAGCGCCGGATCGCGACTGACACTCGAATGCTGCGAGGGTGGTTGCGCCCTTCGATGTTGCATCAGACGCATTCGAT
>Ga0209611_10000851_pt1 | contig 48696 bp, 38 predicted proteins | sample S1TSphgellanicum_3_FD_187693 | JGI IMG/M metagenome (GOLD analysis project Ga0209611, IMG submission 187693) | Host-associated microbial communities from peat moss isolated from Minnesota, USA - S1T2_Fc - Sphagnum magellanicum MG (SPAdes) (version 2) | ecosystem: Host-associated > Plants > Peat... | reverse complement strand
CGAGAGTCTCATCATCGCCAAGGAATCCGGCTTCGCGTCGATCCAATCGTATCTGAAATCTCAACTCGAACCGCAGAAACTGTCTTAAGCCGAGGGATGTAACAGTGCCAAAGTCTCCATACGACAGTCTCGGCGAGCGACTCACACGCAAGCTGGCCGGTTACTCGTCGCGCCGCGGGTTTATCGCACGCCTAGGAATGGCGCTGGCGGCGGCGCCGGTGCTGCCGCTGCTGCCGGTCGCGCGCGCCGAGCCCGCGAAAACCGATTTTGAACGCAACGCGCAGACCACCGACGACAAGAAATGCAGCTATTGGAAGTACTGCGCCACCGGCGGCACGCTGTGCAGTTGTTGCGGTGGCGGGTCGCACACCTGTCCGGCCGGCGCGGAGCCCTCTCCAGTCTCCTGGATCGGCACATGCCGCAATCCGGACGACAGCCGCTCTTACATCATCGCGTATCGCGATTGTTGCGGGAAACCCGCGTGCACGGCCAGCAAGCAATGTGAGTGCGAAGGCGCCGATCACGAATTGCCGACCTATCGTCCGCAACTCAACAGCAGCATCACCTGGTGCTTCGGCAAGGCAGCGGCCACCTATCACTGTTCCACGGCGGCGCTTGTAGGTCTTACCGGCTCCTGACCGATCCTGGTCATGCGATTGGCGGCGCTCCTGATCAACGTCTCGGCACCCCCGCCGCCGGCCGCCGATCTTGAGGCCGCTCCACAGCCCGCCGACATTGAAGTCGCCGCGCCGCATGGCAATTGGGTCTTATCCACTGCGCGCGAAGATCCAAGACGTCGGTTGCCTCAAGCGGCTCGCCATGAAAGGGCCTTCAGCGGGTCGTTTGGTTCGCGGGTTTGCCGTGCAAAGTTGGCGGTCCCATGCCCACAGCGGGCGAATTCGCGCGCGCGGATCCTTAAGATTTGTAGGCGAAGCTTGACGCCGCGCCTAATAGCTATGAATAATCGGGCAGGCGGCGGCAGCGGATTGAATCAGGCTCCGGAAAGAGAACCTTAGGTAGCAGCCACGAATGTTGCAACAAGACTCGCAGATTGCGCGGTATGTGCATGATTTTCATGCGATGCCCGCAGAAGATATCAGTGTTCTCGCCTACCGGAGTCGCGCCGTATCGCGGCCGACCGACGCCGAAGTGCAAAAACTTCTGCGCGATTCCCAAACTCGAAACAAGGCGGAAGGCCTCACCGGCGTACTGGTTTACGAGCGGGGAGCTTATTTTCAGTGGCTCGAGGGGCCCACGGAGGCACTGGGCCGCGTTTGGAGCTCCATCGCGCGCGACCCCCGGCACCACCAGATTACGGTGCTGCGCGACGAGCCTCTCATTCATCGAGTATTCGAGGGCTGGGACCTGCGCATCGCCTCGGGCGTGCACGTGAGTGTCGAGGCCGCCATCACGGCCATGGATTCCTCGAGTGAACTGCTCCGGCGCGTCGTTACCGAGCCCAGACCGATCGGAGATCTGTCCTGGGAGGATTTGTTTGCGACCATCGTCATCCCGCGATTGCGCCAGGTTCATGGTCGGGAGGCCCGGCCAGCCGTCCTGAAGAAATCGACACACGCAATCTGGCACGCGGATCCGGATTCGGCCGCGAAACTCGCGCGCCAGCTTATCGGCTCCCGATATCAGGCAGCCACTCGTCACGTCGATTCCATGCTCGATCAGGGCGCCAATTTCAATGCCCTGTATCACGAAGTGTTCGAGCCGGCGCTGCGGCACCTGGGCAATTTGTGGGATGAAAACCGCTGCGACGAGTTTGGATTGAACCTAGGGCTGGCGCGCTTGCAGGTGCAGCTGCGGCGGGTCAATGCCGCGTTGCCTGCCCGGCACGTCTGCAAGCCGGGATACAGCGTTCTCTTGTCCTCGCAGCCGAACGAACCTCATCGGGTTGGACTCATCATGTCTTCCGAGGCGTTCGACCGACATGGTTGGGACGTCATATGCAAGTTCCCGATCGACGATCGGACTCTCGGCGAGCTGGTCCATTCCCAGTGGTTCGATGTTCTGAAATTGTCCCAGAGTGAATCTGTGCGCCGCGATAGCCGGCTTGCGTCGCTGCGCGCGACTATCGACGTGGCCCGGACCGCGTCGCGCAATCCGTCGCTCATCGTCATGGTGGACGGCAGAACCTTTGCTGAGCGGCCGCAAACCTATCGCGCCGTGCACGCGAATGCGATGAGTGCCTCGGTGCTCGAAGCAGTGCCCATCGCCGAGCGCTTGATTGAAAACAGCCGCAGCATCACCTCAACCTGTCAAGTCAGCGTATCTTGAATCAGGTCCTGTGCGGCCTCGGTGAGAACCGTGGTCAGACGCCGCGCCCACTGCGCCTGTCCGGCATCGTCCTGCAGCAAGTCCTGCCGGATTTCGATCTCGACGTGCGGCAGACCGCGCGCCTCGGCGTGGTGCGGAATCGTATAGTCGGTTGCATCGCTGACGAAGTAGGGCTCGTTGTCGGCGATCGTGAGTTGCGCTTCACGGCGCAACCCCGCCAGCACTAATCCAGCGAATCGACGGTCCCGGTTATAGAGCACCGCGGCGTGCATGTTGCGGCGCATGCCTTTGAAGAGGTCGGTCATGCTGTGTTGCGCCACCAAAATCGTGGTGCGTCCTGCCGCGAGCCGTTCATCGAGCAATGCGCGCAGGCGTTCATGGTACGGCTCAAAGATCTCGATGCGGCGCGCCGCCCGCTGACTTGCGTCCAAGCCGATATTGCCGGGGACCTCGCACAGCTCCGCGACCATGGGAATCGATGACTCGACCGCCGGGTCGCGATTGCAGTCGATCACCAACCGCGAATAATTTTGCGCCAGCAGCGGCGCATCGAGAGCCGCGGCGACCCGGCTCGCAACACCGAGGGCGCCGATGTCCCAGGCAATGTGACGCTCGAGTTCGGCCGGCGGCAACCCCAGGGTGCCCAAACGACGCGGGATGCGCCGGCTCGCGTGATCGACAACGATGACGAAATCGGAGGAGCCGTCCCGCCTCTCCTCGAGCACGGGGTTCGGTTCATCGGGATCGAGCAAGCGGTACTCAGCAGGCTGCTGCATGGCGGCGAACTCCCAGTTTTGGTTGACCAGCCCGGTTGCGCGAGTATGATTCCGCCACGCGCAAGGTTCCCGCAAGGGATTCAATTGGAACACGGTGCGACACCGTGACTGCCCCCGCAACTGTAAACGGCGAGCGCGCGTCCGATTATCCACTGAGACGTCGAGTTTCGGGAAGGAGGACGCGAGCGATGACCCGCAAGCCAGGAAACTCGCCTCGCGCCGTCGTCTTGTTACCGGACGGGGTGTGCCGATAACTGCGGGGTGAACCGTCGACGACAGGAGTAGTCGTCAACGGGAGCCTTGCAATGCCTATCGAGCCTCTTACGCCCGGTGTATTCCGGGAACTGCGCGCGCACACGCTTTTCTGTCTGTTACTGGCTGCGGCCGTTTTAGCGGCCCCGGCCCGGGCGGATGCCGACCTCGAGACCGTGGTGGTGACGGCCACACGGATCCCGACGCCTGAATCGCAGGTGGCGAGCAGCATCACCGTCATCACGGCGGACGACATCGAGTCCATGCAAAACCGGACCCTGCCCGACGTGCTCAAGGAGGTTCCGGGCCTGAACGTGGTGCAGAGCGGAGGGCCCGGCGCCCAGACCTCGGTGTTCATGCGCGGCGCGAACGCGAATCACGTCAAGGTATTCATCGATGGGATCGACGTGAGCGATCCGAGCATCCCGACCGGAGCCTTCGATTTCGGTCAGCTCCTCACGGGCGACATCGAAAAGGTCGAGGTGCTGCGCGGCCCGCAAAGCGGTTTGTACGGTTCGGACGCCATCGGCGGCGTGATCAACGTGATCACCAAAACAGGCTCCGGTCCGGCGCAATTCACAGGGAGCGCCGAAGGCGGTTCCTTCGATACCTTCAACCAGATGGGCAGCGTCAGCGGCTCTTCGGGCGGCTTTCACTACAGCGCCACCATCGATCACCTGCATTCCGGTGAGACGCCCGTGACCCCTCTGGATCTGCTCCTGCCCGGGGAGCGACGCATCGATGACTACTACGACAATGTCACCGGTTCGAGCCGGCTAGGGTTCGATGTGACCGACGCGTTAGACCTAGGATTGGCCGCCCGCTACACCGACACGCATCTGCGCCTGACCGGAGAGAACGAGGATAATTTCCCCGACGACTTTCCGGATTTTTCGCAGAGCACCAACGACACGCGGCAGTACTACACCCGCTTCACCGCACACAACCTTGCCTTTGACGGCGTGCTCGAGCACACGCTCGGTCTTGCCTATAGCAACGTCAAGTCGTCCGATTTCAGTCCCGACGACGGTCCGAGCGTGTACGCCGGCAACCGGTTCAAGGCGGACTGGCAGGGCTCCATCAAACTCGTGCCCGATCACATTCTGATCCTGGGCGCGGAACATGAGCGTGATGCGATCAGCCAGCCGATTTCCGCCGCCACGACCATCGATTCGGGCTACGCCGAACTGCAATCGACATTCGGCGGCAGCCTCTTCGACACCCTGAGCGTGCGCTTCGACGACAACGACCGTTTCGGCAGCAAGGTGACTTACCGCTTCGCACCGGCCTATCTGATCGAGGACTCGGCCACCAAGCTCAAGGCCAGTATCGGCAGCGGATTCAAGGCGCCGACGCTGTCCGAGATGTTCGAGAACTTCCCGCCCTATTTCTTCGGCAATCCCAATTTGAAGCCGGAAACGAGCGTCGGCTGGGATGCGGGGTTCGAGCAGGCCGTCGCGGCCGGCACCGTGCACTTCGGGGCGACCTACTTCAACAATCACATCCGCAATCTCATCGACTCCAATGCCGATTTCACGTCCTATGCCAACGTCGGCCGCGCGCGCACCGACGGAGTGGAGAGTTTTCTGTACTACCAGCCGGCCGGGCGGTACTCGGCCCGGTTGGACTATACGTATACGGCGGCGATCGACGAGATAGCCGACGCGGAACTGCTGCGCCGGCCAAAGCACAAGGCGAGCTTGCGCAACAGCTGGCGGGCGACCTCGCGGCTGTCGTTCGATGCCTCGATTCTTTTCGTCGGTTCCTGGGAGGACGGCAATCGCGACTTCTCCGTGTCGCCGTTGGCCGCACCGGGTTTCACCACGGTGAATTCGCGGTGAATTTCGCTCTCAACGACGCGTGGGCGTTCTATGGGCGCATCGACAATCTGTTCGATCGACATTACGAGGAACCGATCGGATTTCTGCAGCCGAGCATCGGCGCGTTTGCCGGGATCAAGCTGAAGTTTTGAGGCGGTCCTATTGGGTGATATTCGCCGCGGGCGGATCCCGGTCGCTGTGCTGGCCGGCGCCGTGCGCGGCATCGGGAATCGGAATCGAAATTCGGAACACCGATCCGCGGCCGCTGCGCGGCGTGAGTTCGAGTTCCGCGCCGATATTTCGCGCTCGATGCAGGATCGAGGCGATCGCGAGCGACTCGGCGCGGCCGCAATTTGCGGGCGGCGCGACGCCGTCGTCCGACAATTCGAAGGTTACGAGATGGTCGATCGAGACGTTCAGGTGAACGGCGGTCACGGATTGGTGTCGCAGCACCAGGTTGAAGGCTTCTTGAACGACGCGGAACAGGCCGATCAGCGTGCCCGTCGCAAGGTCCGGCACCGCCTCGGGATATTCTTCCGTGTACTCGAGCCCGGCCCGCTTGCAGCCACGGCGTAATTGCCAGCTCAAGGCGGCGAACAACCCGATGCTGTCGAGCAGGGTCGGCCGAAGCTCTTCGACCATCCTGCGCGCCAGATCGATGGTATCGCGCAAGCCCTCTTTGACGCGCGTCAATCGCAGGGCGACGTTCGGCGCCAGCGGCGACTCGTGTTGCTCGATCCAAGCGACGTCCATCAATGCGGCTATCACAAAGCCTCCCAGGTCGTCATGGAGCAGGCGCGCGAGACTGTCGCGGTGGCGCTCACCATCCGCATGCAGGAACGTCACCAACGCGTCCAGTTCCTCGATGCGCTCGTCCACTTTCCTGGGGGGGAGCTCGCGCGGCGCCTCGGGTGTCGACACATTGATCATAGAATCTGTCAGCTTAGGGAAGGCGGAATAGGTAGCTAGGCCCGACGGGCCTCGATGGGCGTCAGATTCGGCTGACATGGGCTGCGCCGCCCGCCTTCGGCTTGAAAGCAGCGTCATAACGGACGGCAGTCGCGGGCGCCGGACGGCGCTCATGTGATCAGGCGATTTTCTCAAACAAATGAGTGGTTTGCGCGGCCTGCCATGGTCTGGGCCGCGAATTTGCGCCAAAATTCCGCAACATTCGGCGGGGGGATACCAGGGTGCGGATACCAGGAGGTGGATGGTGAGTCTATTCGGGAAGCCCAATGATCTGAATCGGCAATTCATCGCGCGGCCGGACGCAGCCAAGCAAGACATTCTCTTCAAGTGGCCGGACATGACCATCCGCCGGATGACCCAGGTCACCGTCGAACCCGACGAAACCGCCATCTTCTTCAAGGAGGGCAAGGTGGCGGGGATGCTGCCGCAGGGACGTTCCACGCTCGATGGGGCGCTGATCCCGTTTCTCGGCGACATCGTCGATTGGGCGAGCGGCGGCAACATGTACCGCGCGGAACTGTACTTCGTGGGTACCCGCGAATTCGTCAGCCTGCCCTTCGGCGGACCCATCGACAACATCGAGGATCCGGAAACCGGCCTTGCCGTTGGCCTGCGTGTGTTCGGCGAGTACGCGCTGTCGGTGAGCGATCCCGCCGCGTTGATATTGAAGCTCGTGGGAACCCGCCAAGCCTCGAATGAGCTCATCACCGACTGGGCCCGTGAACAGATCCTCAAGGCGTTGCGGACCGGTGTGGTGCGCAAGCTCACCACCGAGAAGTGGCCGGTTCTCGGCATTGCGGCTCGCACCGCCGAGATCGAGACGGCGCTGCTCGCCGACGTGCAGGCGCCGTTGCAGCCCTACGGCCTCAACATCACGCGGCTCGGCAACGTCACCATCACCCTGAATCCCGAGGACGAGCAAACCCTCAAGGGCTTGCGCAAAGACAGCGCCTACACCCGGCTCGCGGGGGGCTTTCGCGAATACGGCGTCGGCGCAGCGCTCAAGGGAATCGGTGAAGGGGCCGCCGCCGGCAACGGCGGCGGCACCGCCGCCTTAGGTGTAGGGATGGGACTCGGCGGTATCGTCGCGGGACTCGGGATTTCACCCGGCACGAACCCCGGCGGGGGAGGCGCGGCGACGCCAGGCGCGGGACCTGCCGGAGGGGGAGGCGCGGGACCGGCCGGCGCGGGCGGCGCCGTTGCCTGCGGCAACTGCCATGCGTCGAATCCTCCCGGCGCCAAATTTTGCGCGAGCTGCGGTACGGCACTGGCGCCGCCCAAGGCCGCGCACTGTACGCAATGCGGCACGGCGGCCGCACCGGGCGCGAGATTCTGCGCCGGATGTGGCACCGCGCTCGCTTGAGAGGAGCCCGTGTGAGCAGGCGGTGGGCGGGCGCGGTCTCGGCGGCCGTCGCGGGCGCTATCGCGAGCGCGGCGTTCGGGCGCACCGGCGGCGGCAGCCACGCCGGATCGGGCCATACCTCGAGCACCGACTATTCCTCGGGCTCGCATGGCGTGGGCGGTGGCGGCGGCTCGTTGGGCGAGATCGTAGCCCTGATCATCATCGCGCTGATTATTTATGCCGTGTACCGTCGCATCACCCGGGGCTCGCCGTCGATGCCGGGCGTCGCCGGTTCCAACGCGGCGGCGATGAGCGCCTTGGGGGCGGCACTCGGGGCGGCTGCCTCACAGCGGCTCGCCGGACAGGCATCTGGTCTTTCTGCCGGATCGGCGGCGGGCCTGCCTCCCGCCATCGAGGCCATCCGCGCCAAGGATCCGGGGTTCGAATTGGAGACGTTTCTACAGCGGGCGGAGATGACGTTTTTCCTGGTCAAACGGGGAATGCAGCAGAACGACGCCGCCGCGGTCCGCCCGTACCTCAACGACACGGTGTTCGCCGCAGTCTCGGCGAGCATCGGGCAGTCCAAGGCGCAGCACCAGCACGCGCTGCTCGAGAGTCTCAACGTGCGGGCGCTGCACGTGCAGAACGCGGACTGCACGGAGCAGCAACAGCGCATCCAGATTCATTTCGACCTGGTGTATCGCGCGAAGACGCTCGATGACGCGAACCGGGTCGTGGCGGACGAAGGCGAGGACGGCCGTCACGGCGAGCGCTGGACTTTCGTGCGCGCCGCCGCGGCGCAAACTCCGCAGGGCGGCGGCGTCACGGCGTCGCGCTGTCCCGCCTGCGGGGCGGAGCTGCAATTGAATCTGCAGGGGACCTGCGCGCATTGCAAGGCCAGCGTCACCAACGGCAGCGTCGACTGGGTGGTCGCGGATGTGCAAGCCGCGCCCTTCGCCGGGTTTTCGGGCGAATCCTCGGGCGCCGTCGCCGCACCCACGGTGGCCGCGGGAATCGCGAGTCTGCGCGACGCGGATCGGGATTTTGCCTGGGACGCTTTCCAGGCCCGGGCGCAGGCGGCTTTTCTCGCCCTGCAGTCTGCCTGGTGCAACCAAAATTTGGATGCCGGCCGCGCCTTCCTCAGCCCCGGAGCGTACTTTACGTGGCGCGCGCAGCTCGAAACGATGCTGGCGGAACGGCGCAAGAATGTCATGGAGAACATCCAGGTCCACGCCATTCAGCCGATCCAAGTGGTGCATGGGCGCGTCTTCGACGATCTGACCGTGAGAATCCAGGCGTCGGCAGCCGATTTCGAAGTCGACGAGACGGGGAGGATCGTGTTCGGCGACCGCACGCCACGGCCGTTCGCCGAAGACTGGACTTTCCAGCGCTGCGTCGGCGCCGCGACCTCGAACAAGCCCGGCACGCTCGAGAACACGTGTCCGCGATGTGGTGCGCCGGTCTCGCTCAACCAGATAGGCGAATGCCGCTACTGCAAGGCGGCGGTCACCAGCGGCAAGTTCGATTGGGTGGTTTCGCGTATCGAGCAGGAGGACGGTGCGGCCGGCGCGGCCGGCGAGACCGATACCGCCGGCGCCGATCCGGGAGCGGCGCTCGCGCTGCAGGTGGGCGGCGCCTTGGTTGGGGGACTGCTGAGCAGTCTGTTGTCGGGTTCCGGCAAGTCGGACGATTCGTCGGACTGGAATTAGGATTTGACCGACTGCTGGCGCGATCAACGCACTCGCGGTCAGTCGAAGAACTGCGTTCCGACCGGCTTGTGCTCGAGGATCTCTTCGCGGCTCAGCCCCACGATTTCATGCGGGAAGACCAGCCATTTGTCGGTGTCGAGGACGTAGTAGTCCGGCACCAGCGCGCTGCGATTGCGCAGGGATTTGTAGTACACCGTGGCGATCCTCACCTGTTCCGGCCAATTGCGCCGGCAACGGCTCTTGAGTTCCGCGATCACCGCCTCGAGACTGCGTCCCGAATCGAACACATCGTCGACCAGCAGCAGCTGATCCTCCGCCGTCAGGCTCGACACCAGGTAGTCGACCGCGTGCACGCGCACGGTCTTGCTTTGGTTGTCGATCCCGACGTAGGACGAGGTGCGGATGGCGATGTGATCGGTATGGATCGCGTGGTACTCGAGGACCTCTTGCACGGCGATTCCGATCGGCGCGCCGCCGCGCCACATCGCCACCAGGAACGTGGGCCGGAAGCCGCTGCTGACCACGCGCCTCGCCAATTCCATCGAATCGCGCAGCAGCGAGTTGGCCGAAATAAACAGTTTATCCATGCTTGGTCAAGGTAACCGGGTTGTCCGAAACACGCAGCTCATCCACGCTTGGTCACGTTGATCGGGCTGGCCGAAATAGGCAGTTTATCCATGCTTGGTCCCGTTGATCGGGCTGGCCGAAACACGCAGCTCATCCACGCTTGGTCCCGTTGACGGGTTGGCCGAAATAGACTGCTCATTCATGTTTGGTCACGGTATCAGTTATGCGCTCAGCTTTCATTCTGCGGCACGGTGTCGCGCAGCATGATGGGCGAGGTGATCGCGTCTTGATTGGGCTGTCCGTCCTCGATCGAGGCGGTGGTTTGCGCGGCAGGATGCAGCACGCTGCGGGTTTTCAAATCGACGCTGCTGTCCTGATTCATCCGCAGGATGCGGATGTCGACCAGCGTCAGCGCCTGCCCGGCCCGTAAATCCGTGGCGGCGCGCTGCGGCATGATGAGCCACGCGCTGCCCTCGGAACCGGGCGTCAAGCGCCCGATGCCCTGCGCATCGATGAGCAGGGCGCTATGTTCGTCGATGCCGATGCCGAAGGTCCGGGTGTCTCCACGGTCCATGTCGATGCGCGCAATGAACGTGATGAGGCGGCCCAAGCGGCTGCGCCTCGAGAAATGCGTGTCGGTGATGACGTCCTCGAGCCAGCGGAAATGCAGAAAATCGTTCTCGAGGGTCACTCCGGGGTTGAACGGATCCGAGAGCGCCGTCTTCGATTCCAGGCTGCCGCCGTCCAAGGCCGTGTAGCTGTAATGTCCCAATATCGCGAGGCCCGCGCTGCTGCCGCCGATCGGGCGATTGGCCCGCACATGGGCATTCATCGCATCCTGCACCGGGGTGCCCTTCCAGTAGCGGATGTAGTTGGACTGGTCGCCGCCGGCCACGAAGATGCCGTCGGCGCCGCGCAGCACGGCCACGACGCGGGGATCGAACGAGGCTTCGCGATGGTGAAAGACGATGGTTTCGGCCGATGCCACCGGGCCCCATTTGGTCCTGAACCATTCGTCGTACTCGCCGTCGTGCGGATCGAACCCATCGTCGGAGACGGCGCGCAGAATCACGATGTGACCGCCGCCCGCGTGGCTCGCGATGGCCTCGTAGGCGGCATCGACGATGCCGCCGCCGCCCATCAGCACGAGCGCAAACTCGGTGTGCCTGGCACGCGGCGAGGCGGGATCACCGGCGACGAAGTAATCGAAGTTCTTGTCGCGGTAGTCGTGCTTCAGGGGTTCGGGAGGCGCGGCGGGTCGCGGTAAAGACGCTGCAGCTGCGAGGACCCACACGACTGTTAACTTTCCCACCGTGACGAAAACCTAGCGGAGGCGCGGATGAAACGCAACTGCCGCAGGGGACCCGACGGCGTCGCCCGCGGGGCTACCAGTGATAATCGACCGATAACACGAGCACACGCCGCGTGCTGCGTTCGGTCAACGGACTCACGTCCGGACTTCCCCTGAACTTGCCGATCGCCGTATCCAAATTGAGCAGCCAGTGATCGGTGACGAATTGGGTGGCGCTGAAGCCGACACCCACGGCCGCTTCCCCGGCGTGCGGATCGAACACCGGATGGCCCGAGGCCAGGGATTGCGTCGGCGTGACGCCGAACTCGCTCTGCAAATACCGGTGAGTCGCGAACGTGATGGACGGCCCGGCAAACATGACCAACCGCTTCGAACTGCCCGGCAGCGGCATATACGCTCCGATGTCGCCCACCACCCCGTTGGCTCCCCCGATGAACTGGCGCGCGTCGACCCGCAGGATGAAGGGGACTTGCTTCGAGAGCACGTAGGATCCGAACACCTTGAACACCGGGGCGGGTGCGATGTTGCCCATGCCGTGCAGATTGGCCTCATCGTCACTCATGCGGCGGCCGAGGTCGTAGGCAACAGCCGCTCCGAAGCGGTAATGATCGCCGCGCAGAATGTTGAGGCCGAGCCCCTCGCCGGTGGTCGCGAAGGCAACGTCCTTGTATTGAATGTTGATCACAGGTCCACCCTGTACGCGGTACGCGCGCGCACCGTCGTACGCCGGCTGCACCTCGCTCGCGATGCCGCCGACCGCGCGCCACTCCGGCAGATCGGGCTCGAATAGCCGCGCCAGAATGATGCCTCCGGAATACTGCCATTCCTGCAGCGGTGAGGGAGTCTGTGCCCGCGCCAATATCGGCAGGAGCGCCGCTGCCAGAATCCAGACGACCGAACGCAATCGCGATTTAGTGATCGGCGCTATTGGAGTTGCCTGAAGTCCGCTCCCTGCGCCGCGGCGGTGGCCCTTTGGGCTGTGCGGGCCGGGCGCCAGCCGCAGGCCGCTTGGCGGCTGCCGGGGGATCAATGGCCGAGTCGTCACGCGCGGACAGGCCATTGCCGGGCAGATCACGCGCGGCAAGCTCGCTGCCGGGGGGGTCACGCGATTCGCCGCCGGGAACAGCATGCGCCGCGAGCTCACTGCCGGGAACATCGTGCGCCGGGAGGTCATGGCCCTGGAGATCAACCGCAGCAACCTCACTGGCCGGACGATCCGCGGGGTGGTCGCCGGCGGCAACGTTACCGGAAGCAAGTCCGCCACCCGCTAGCTGGCTTTCCGCCGCCAGCCAATCCTGCTCTGCGTCGCCGTGACGGCGGCCGCGCGCTTCCCACAGGCGATACGCCAATTCTCGAACAGCTGTTTCATCACCGGGCATGGCGGAATTCCTCACGTGTTAGCAGACGTGTGTGGACGTGTTGGTGGACAGGTTAGGGCGTAAGCGCACAGCGTCATAGGATGGATTTGCGGTAAAGAAAGTCGGTAACGTCCTACATATTTCACTACATTGTTGCAGCATTTTCGCCGCGGCCCCTGTAGCCTGCAACACATGCTGCTGGCATTTTCAACCTGGCCGGAAATCGATGAGTGGCTGCGTCGCTGCAGGACGGTCGTCATTCCCATCGGGTCCAACGAGCAGCATGGGCCGAGCGGCCTGCTGGGTACGGACTGGCTGTGTCCGGAGATCATTGCGCACGCGGCACACCGCTCCGGCGGCGACATCCTGGTCGCACCGACGTTCAACATCGGCATGGCGCAGCACCATCTGGGATTTCCCGGCACGATCTCGCTGCGGCCCGCGACGTTCCAGGCGGCGATCGGCGATTGGGTGGACTCGCTCAGCCGCCACGGCTTTGAGAAAATCTATTTCCTGAATGGGCACGGCGGGAATATCGCGTCGATCGAGGCCGCGTTTTCCGAGGTCTACGCCCGCTACTCGTACGCCGGAACCCGGTGTCCGTACCTGCTCAAACTCAGAAGCTGGTGGCAGCTTCCGGGCATCGGACGCCTGGTGGACGATCTGTTTCCCACCGGGCATGGCACGCATGCCACACCGTCGGAAATTGCCATCACCCAGAGCGCGTATCCGGACTGCAGGAAAACGCCGGTCTGTTCGCCGCAAATCGCTCCCACGGGCCCGATCCGCGATGCGCTGGAATTTCGCGCCCGATTCCCCGACGGCAGGATGGGTTCCGATCCTCTGCAGGCCACGCCCGACAAGGGCGGCCGCCTGATTGCGATGGCGGCCACGGCCCTTCTCGAGGAGGTTGCCGAGTTCACCCGGGAGCCTTTCCTGTGCAGGCCGGAAACGGCACACGCAGCCGGATCAGCCAACTTGCCCGTCGAAGAAGGACTTCACCGCCGCTAGACAGAAGGGCGGTACCAGTCCCGCGTGGTAGTTTCGCGAGCACCTCGGCATGGCCACCGTCGGTCGCGCCGATCTGTCTGCATTGCGCTGCGCAATCCCGTTACGGGCCGCCTTGGATGGCCATGCTTGCCACCGGCGCGGCGCTGCGCGTTGCACGCCTCGCGATTATGTCCCTCAGACTGGGCGCGGGGATTCAGCGCAGCTGGCTGTCCTTGCTGCCGCGGCGGTTGTAGCCGCTGAAGCGCGCGTCTTCGTCCTGCGCCGCCTGGCAGGTGAGGCACAGGCGTACGCCTGCGATCGCGTCGCGCCGCTTCTGCGGGATCACCTCGCCGCACTCGGCGCAATGCGTCAAGCCGGGGCCCTGCGGCAAATGGCTCTTCGCGCGGTTGACCGCGTCCTTGACGGTCGCGTCAATTTGGTCCTGCACCGCGCCTTCCTTCGCCCAACCTGTAGCCATGACCGCCTCCGGGATCCTGATCGTCGACCCCCGCATTATGATCGTAGCGGCTCAAAATCCATAATGCGCCCGGCAACGCCGTGAAATCGGCCACCAGGGCGAGCACGAAGGCGGATGCGGACACGATGCCGAACTCGCGCATGGGCGGCAGGTCCGACAGTGACAGTGCCAAAAAGCCGCTGGCATTGATGAGCGTTGCGAACAGGATCGGACGCCCGGCGATCAGCATCGCGTGTTGCAACGCGCCGCCGGTGGTGCCCTCCTTGCGCCCTTCCTGAAAATGATAGAAGAAATGGATCTGATCGTTTTCCGTCGCACCGAGCACGGTGGAACCGATCAGAATGGTGGCGATGTTGAGCGGAATGTCCACCGCGCGCATCACCAGAAACACGCACAAGATCGCGAACAATGACGGAATCATCGTCATCAATCGCGCCGAAGGGCTGCGAAACACCAGCAGAAAGGCGCAGAAAATCACGCTCGCGGTGAGCGCGAAACTTTCGGTGAGCGTCGGCAGCAGGCGCTGGGTGATTTCCGCGCCGAGAACGCCCTGGCCCACCACCTGGCCGCGCACGCTGCGCAGCACCGGAAGTTGTGCCTGGGCGGCCGACCATTCGTTCTCGACGAACGTGCGCATGGCGCCGACCCGGCCGAAGAGCTTGGCGCGCCCGCGAATGCTCAGACGCACGTCGGCCAGATCCTTGAGCTCCACGTATTGCCGTGCGCCGGGTTCGGTCAACATGATTTGCTCGAGATCGGAGGCGAGCTTGGGCCACTCGCCCGCTTCGGTCGGCAGCTGATCGGAGCCGCTCTGCACGTAACGCGCCCAACGCAGCACCGAGGTGGGTCCGTCGACCGCCGTGATGCGCGGGTCGCTCTCGAGGCGGCGGGTGAGTGCCTCCAAGGCGGCCAGAAATTCCGGGTCGAGCGCATGGCCCGGCGCCGTATGCAACCACAGTTCGACCACGTCGAGCGCGTTGGATTCTTCGAAGTGGCGCGTGTCCTGGGCCACCCGCTCGCCGGGATTGACGTAGGTCAACACGTCCATTTCGAGCGCCAGTGGCGCGATCCGGCCGGGGATGCCGAACAGCGCCGCCGCTCCGCACAGCATGAGCATGAGCGCACCGCCCACCAGCGGCCAGCGCAAGCGGCGACTGGCGGGAACCAGCGCGCGGACGAAACCGGGAAACCAGGTACCGGCCGGCGCCTGTTCGGACCGCAGCGGCGTGCGCAGCAGGATCTGCAGCGCGGGAAACAAGGTGAAGCAGCCCACCCAGGCGACGATCAACCCGCACGCCGTCCACAGCCCCATCTCGCGCACCGGACGAATGTCCGAAATGGCGAGCGCGGCGAATCCGACCGCGGTCGCAAACATCGACGCGGTGCAGGGCAGAAATTTGTTGGCGAGCGCGCGCGCGTGGTGTTCACGGAGCGTCGGCGAATCGTCCGGTTCGATATACCGCGAGTGCAGGTACACGAGCGTCGCAGTGGTGGTGACCATCACGGTCAGCGGCACCAGCGTCGAAATGACCGTGTTGCTCCAGCCGAACACCGCCGCGAGTCCCATCGCCATCGCGACCAGCGTGCCGAGGGTGAGCACGATGGCCGCCAATGTGCGCCAGGAACGATAGATGATGAACACCAGAGTCGTCAGGAACAAACCGAACAGCGGCATGAAGCGCGCGGTGGCCGCACCGGTTTGACGTTCGAGCCATGCGTCCAACCACGGCGATCCGACGCGGCGCACCCGGGTGAAGGGCCCGCCGGATTCCTCGAGCGGCAGTACCAGCGCGTCGATGGACGCGAGCACCCGGTCGCGCTCGGCGGGGGTTTTCACGTGCAGCTCGAGCGCGACGCCGAGATAGCCCGCACCAAGGAGACCGGCACGGCGGAACATCGGCGTTCCCGTGGCGAAGGCGCGTAGGCGCACCGCATCCTCGGGACTGATTTGCGCCGTCGAACCCGTGCGGCGATAGAGGTCGAGGAGGCTGTGCGCCTGAACCTCGGGAATCTTGCCGAGATCTGCTTCGACCCGTGCGGCGGCGCGCAGCCCGCGCAGGCTCAATGGGTCTGGCGATTCGAGCATCAGCAGCGCCTGCTCGCCTTCGGGAAACAGACGATCGAATTCCATGGTGGCGCGCGCCACCGGATCCCCGGGCACGATCAACCGGTCGATGGCAGGATCGTTGGGCAACTTCGTGGCGCCATAGATGCCGGCGGCCGCGAGAATCACGAACACGGCCGCGATCCACGCGTGCGCGCTCAGGATGCGCAGGAAAATTTGAATAACTTTGGGCGAGGCGGGCAAACTCACGAAATGGCGCACTCCTTCAGCATGATAGCCTAACCCCATGGGCCTCCTGTTTGCTGCATCGCTCGCGACGCTGGTGTTCTGCGCACCGGGTTACCCGGGCGGGGCGGGCGACGCGCAACCGCTGCTGGACCAGTTCGCCAGCGTGGCGCTGGCCGGCTCCGGCTGGCCGGCGGGAAGTCTCGCGGCCGTCTACGATCCGACCGAGCAGGGCGGTCTCGCCAAACTCTCGAGCGCCGATGCGGTGCTCGCCTTCGTGCCCTATCCCTTCTATGTCGAGCATGCGTCGGAGTTGCACCTCGCGCCGCTGGTGCAAGCGGACATGACGGACATCGGCGTGCAGCAGCGCTGGACGCTGGTGGCAAAAGCGGGACGCGTCACATCGCCGGCATCGATGGCGGGCTACACCGTGCTCAGTACCGCGGGATATGCGCCGGATTTCGTGCGGCGCAGCGCCCTCGAGAGGTGGGCGTTGCCTGCGGACGTCAAAGTCGAATCGACCGGACAGATCCTGAGCGCCCTGCGACGGGCGGCGAGCGGTGAAGCGGTCGCGGTGCTGCTCGACCAAACGCAGGCCGCGGCACTGCCGACCCTGCCGTTTGCTTCCGATCTGCAAGTCCTTACACAGTCCCCGCCGCTGCCCGTCGCGCTCATCGCCGTGGTCGACTCTCGTGTGACGGCCGCCCGTGCCCGGAACTTGCAGCAAGGGCTGATCAAGATGGCGCAGACGGCCGGGTCGACCGAGGCGCTGACGGCGCTGCACCTGCGCGGCTTCGTCATGCCGCAGCTGCCTCCGCAAAAGCCGGCGCAGTGAGGCCGCTTTGCTGCGCCGTGGCGGCGCTCGCCGTTGCCGCCTGTACGGTGCCGCTGCGGCCCGCTCCCGGCGTCCAAGCGGCGCCACCCGAGCCGAATTCGCCGCCCGCCTCGGTGGAAGCGCTCGCCGCGGCGGTGCAAACGGCTGCCGCGCGCAGCGACCACGAGTCTCGAGCGGAGGTGCGCGGCGATCTCGCGGCCGAGGCCAGCCGCGACGCGGAAGCCTGTCTCGCGCGTGAACCGCAGGCGGCGGCCTGTCTCTACAGCCGGGCCGTGGCACTCGGACTCGAAGCGCGGGTGCACCCGACGCGCGCGGCAGACTTGTTGAAAACGATGCTGGACAGCCTGGCGCGTGCCGCGGCGGCCGATGCCTATTATGACGAGGCGGGACCGGCGCGGGTCCAAGCGTTGGTGTTGATCCGCGCGCCGGGTTGGCCGCTGGGTCCCGGCGATACCGAGGCCGGCTTGGCGGCTGCGCAGCGCGCCGTCGCGCTTCGACCGGACTATCCGCCCAATCTCCTGGCGCTGGCGGAGGCGTGTGCGAAGACGGGTGATGAAAACGCTGCCCGCGACAACTACACGCGTGCGCGGGATGCGGCGCTCCGGATGCCGGCGGGCGCCGATCGCGAGGAATGGCTGAACCAGGCGGATCAAGGACTGCATCGATCGCCCTGACGAGCCGCTCCAATTCCAAGACTACGAAGGTCTGCCTGAAGACCAATCTCCATTCAGCGACCGCATCGATTGCCCTCGAGATGGTGCACCGTGTCCCGCGCGCTCCTACAGGCATTCGGGCCAACTCCCCTACAGCGGAGCGGTTTACGCCATCGTACCGTCCTCTCATGACGATACAGCCCGCCGGCCGAACCGTTCTTTTCTACCTCGCTCGCTGCCACGACGATCTGGCTTGGTACCTGTCCATACATCCGACGAGCCGGCTGCGGCGCGCAGCAAACGACGATGCTTCGAACCTCGATCGCCTCTGTCTCGTGAAGCCGGTTGCCGAGTGACGACCCGGGCAACGGTGTATTCATGCAAGCGTTTCTGGCCAATCATCCGCTCAGCAATCATCCGGTGGTCAAGTGGATCGTCCTGTCCATTGTCGGCCTGATCGTCATTCTGCTGCTGGCATTGGCCCTGTTCGATTGGAACGCGCTGCGCGGGCCGATCGCACGCCTCATTTCAGCCAGAACCGGAAATCCGACGACCATCGACAAGGTATCTGCTCATGTCTGGTCGTGGGAGCCGTCGCTGACGATCGAAGGTCTCAATGTTCGAAATCCCTCCTGGGCCGAGCGGCCGGACATGGCCAGCGTGCAGAAGATCATGGTGCAAGTCAGCCTGACGTCGCTGCTTCGTGGTTCGATCGTCCTGCCGCTGGTGCAACTCACCTCGCCGGTCGTGAGTCTGGAGCGGGAAAAGTCCGGTCGTGCGAGTTGGGATCCACAAAATGCGGCGCCTGCAACCAGCAATGCCGGCAATGCATCGCCGCACTTCCCCGCGGTGCGGCGTTTGGTCATCAGCAACGGAGAAATTCATCTGGTGGATCGCGTCCGCAAGCTGAGCTTCAACGGCACTCTGACTGCCGATGAGCGGGCGAATGGGGGGAGCGATTCGGCGTTTCGCCTGCGCTGCTTAGGCTCGATCAACGGGCGTGCATTCCATTTGCAGGCAAATGGGGGTCCGTTGATCAATGTGGATCCGCACAAGCCCTACGGATTCAGCGTCGATGTCACGGCCGGCGACATCGCTCTCGCACTGCAAGTCTCGGTCCCGAAGCCCTTTGACTTTGGCGCGTATGACGCAAAATTCGAATTGAGCGGGACCGACCTGGCAGATGCCTATTACCTCACGAATCTGGCATTGCCCAACACCGCCAAGTATCGGCTGCGCGGCACCCTCAAACATGCGGGCAACGAATTTCGCATCGAAGACTTTCGCGGTACGGTCGGTGCGAGCGACCTCGAGGGCAGGGTGTTGGTTGTGCTCGGCGGAAAACGGCCGAAATTGACCGCCGCTCTGACTTCGAAGCGGCTCGACATTGCCGATCTTGCGCCGTCAATGGGGACCGGCGCTCCGGTGCAACAAGGGTTGAGCGTGGGCGGTCCGAACACCGGCGGGGCGGCATCGGGCGGGGCGGCGGCCGGCGGCGGTGCGCCAGGCGCGGCGCAGTCGGCTGAGGCGCTGTCGGGCGGTGCGACTGCGGCTTCTCAAGCCGGTTGGCTGTTGCCGGATGCCGACTTGCAAGTCAATCGCGTACGCGGCATGGATGCGGACGTCAATTTCGACGCAGAGTCCGTCGACTCGCCGAAGGTGCCGATCAAACAGGTGCGATTCCATCTGGTGCTGAACGACGGGGTGCTGCGCATCGATCCGCTGTCGCTCGCTCTGGCGCAGGGTCAGTTCGCCGGCTCCGTGAAGATCGACGCCTCGGGGCCGGTCCCCGATTCGCAGATCGACATGCGCCTCGAGGACGTCGATCTCGCGCAATTTTTCCCGAAAGGGGAGCCTGCGCTGCGTGGCGTGTTGGCGGGCCGCGTCGAGTTGCATGGAGCGGGAGAATCGGTGCACAAGTTTGCCTCGACGGCCGACGGCAGTGTCAGCATGGTCATCCCTCACGGGCAGATTCGCTCGGCCTTTGCGGAGCTGACCGGCATCAATATCGCCAAGGGACTGGGCTTGTTGCTGTCGAAGGACCAAACTCAGAGCGAGTTGCGCTGTGGAGTCGCAAGTTTCGAGTCGGACCACGGACAACTGAACGCGAAGACCATCGTCATGGACACCACAAACGTGCTGATCGCCGGACACGGTGACGTGAATCTGCGCACCGAGCGCATCGATCTCGCCGTGCAGGGAGATCCCAAGCAGCTGCGGCTGCTCCGTCTGCGATCGCCCATCGAAGTGACCGGCACATTGCTCAAGCCCCGGGTCGGACTCGACCCCGCCAAAACCGCGTTGCAAGCCGGCGCCGGTGCCGCGCTGGCCACGCTGCTGACCCCGGTCGCCGCGGTATTGGCATTCATCGACCCGGGCCTTGCCAAGAACGCCGATTGTTCGGCGCTCTTGGCGCAGGCGACATCTTCGGTCCCGTTGGCGCAGACCACGCCCGCACCCGCACCCTAGTCTCACGATCCATTCGCTCACAGCGCTAGGACGGCGATTACGCCATTGCTGCGAGCGCTGCCGGACAACGAGTGTTGGATGGGATGCGCGCGCAGGAGCATGCGTACGCCGATGAACCGGGTAAGTAGGCCACGTGCCGAGGATGTCGGGTGCCCATCGGGACCGGCGTGCCGCCAGCCGGGCTATTTAGCGCTTTCCGGGCGAAGGCAGGGGCGAGGGACGCAGCTTGCGGCGGCTGCGCTCGATCGCTTCGCAGGGGCTTGTCGGATCGTCTGGATCGTTCTTGAACGCGCCGGGCTTCTCGGCGGAAATACTGGGCCGCTCGCGTTCGCGAGCGGCCTTAGGGTCAGCCGGCGGCGGCGTGGCGCTACCTTGTTTCGCAGTGCCCGCCGTCTTTGAGTCTTTCATGTCATTCTCCGCCCTCAATGGTGAGAGCACATCGCAAGCAGCAAGATGACCGGGATGGGTACACCGAGCAGCCAAAGCAGAATTCCTCGTCCCATGATTCTTCCCTCCTGTTTCTCCTGGGGAAACTCTGCGCGCAACCGGCTGCCTACACCATTCTCGGATGCGTGGCATCCGATGTCGGTAAACTCTGACGAGGAGGTGCTATGTCAAACGGACTCAAGGGCCATTCGGCGGCCCGGCCAACGGCATTGGCGTTGCTGCTGTGTTTGGTGCGGCCGCAGGCTGGACACGCCGATAACTTTCAACGCGTCACCTACGATGCGGCCACGGACGAACTGGTCATCGTCGTCGTGTATCGCGGCACCAACCCGGATCACCAATTTTCCTTGAAATGGGGCGATTGCGTGGATCATGGCGGCAATCACCGAGAGATCGTCGCCGAGCTTCTGGATCAGCAATACGAAGATGCGGCGCGCAAGGATTATCGCAAGACCGTGCGGATGAGCCTTGCCTCAATGGACTGCCGCCCGGCCGCGGTTACGTTGCGAACCGCTCCGCGGTTTTACTACACGCTGACTGTGCCCGCGCGAAACGCCGCCCATCCTTGAGCGGCGATAAACCGCTCGAACCGGCGTCTGCGCGGCGCGTGCGTCGGCGGGCGCGGCAGCTGCTTGCCGCTCACTCGCGGCGGATCACGACGGGAAGCGAACTCGACAGTCCGCCATCCACGGGGATGGCCTGGCCGTTGACGTACGACGATGCGTCGGAAGCGAGGAACAGCGCCGTTTGCGCGATCTCCTCGGGAATGCCGTGGCGCCGCAGCGGATTGAGCTGTCCGATTTTGCGTTCACTGCCGCGGGCTCGAGCCTGGTCGAAGATCGGCAGGGTCATGCCGGTCTCTATCAAGCCCGGGCAGATCGCGTTGATGCGCACGCCGGTGCCGGCGAGTTGGTTGGCTACGCTCTGGACCAGGCTGATGACGCCGGCTTTGCTCGCGCTGTAGGGCAGGCCGCCGGCGCCGGACCGCAGCCCCGCGACCGAGGCGGTGCACACGATCGAACCGCGCCGTTGCTTGACCATCGCGAGCGCCGCGTACTTGGCCGCGAGAAACGTACCGATCAAATTGACGCTGAGAACCTCATGCCAGCGCTCCACTGTTTCTTCGAAAAACGGCACCAGGCCGCCGCTAATGCCGGCGTTCGCATAGCAGACGTCGAGACCGCCGTAGTCTCCGACCGCGAGGTCGACGGCGGCGGCCACGTGTTCTTCGGAGGCAGAATCCTTGATGAGGGCGATCGCGCGCCCGCCGTTGGCGCGGATCGCCGCCGCGGTCGACTCGACTTCCGCTGCACGGTCGAGCGCTATCACCGTGGCGCCTTGCGCCGCAAACAACAGGGCGCTGGCCCGGCCGATGCCGCCGGCCGCTCCGGTGACGAGCGCGATTTTGCCCTCGAGAGCCTTCATCTTCGTATTACACCACGCCCTGAACGGCCGGGCTAACCTCCCCTGACCATGGGCGCCGTCCAGTAGAGCGCCGCAGCCCCCATGGGCGCGACGCATGCGTCGCGCGGGGGACCAGGGATGGTCCCCCCGGGCTTGCGCGGAGCGCGGACTGCGCAGCGCAATGGGTTCACGGCGGCCCGGGAAATCCCCTTCCAATCCGGCGCCGGAGCAAGAGATAGTCATCTTGAATGCGCCGGGCGAGTCGCCGACCCTCGTGGTGTTTCGCCTATAATGCAGGAGAGTTTTATAGGAGCCCGCCATGTCAGACGAACCTCATACGCTGTCACGCCGCGAGTTCACGGCGCTGTCGCTGGCCGCCGGCGTGTTGGCCGCCACCGGCGCCTCGGGCGCCGCCGCGGCCGAGATGGTCGACACCGACGTGCAGGTGACGACGCCTGCCGGTGTCTGCGACGCCGCGCTGGTGCATCCGCCCAAGGGCTCATGGCCCGCCGTCATTCTGTTCACCGATGTCTTCGGCTTGCGTCCCACCATGCGCGACATGGCGAAGCGGCTCGCTGCGGATGGGTATACGGTGCTGGTGCCGAATCCTTTTTACCGCTCTTCGAAGCCCCCCGGGCTGCCGATCGACCTCGATTTCAACAGTGCGGCGGACCGCGCCAAGATGGAGGCGCTGCGCGCACCGCTGACCGGCAAAGCCGTGATGCAGGACGCCGCCGCCTACGTGAAGTTTCTGGATGCGCAGGCGACGGTCAACACGAAGGCTCCGATGGGTGTGTTCGGTTACTGCATGGGTGGTCCGATGACGTTACAAGCGGCCGCGGCGAATCCCGGGCGGATCGGCGCAGGCGCATCATTCCACGGCGGAGGTTTGGTGACCGACAATGCGGACAGCCCGCACCTGTTGGTGCCGCACATCAAGGCGCAGTTTTACCTCGCCATCGCGATGAACGACGATCAGCGGCAGCCCGATGCGAAGAACGTGCTCGGCGACGCGTTCAAGAAGGCGAATTTGCAGGCGAAAATCGAGGTATACGACGGCTGCCTGCACGGTTGGTGCGTCAAGGACATGCCCGAGCCTCCCGGCAAACCGCCGATCTACAACCCAGCACAGGCCGAGCGCGCGTGGGGTGAACTCATTGCCCTCTACAAGCGCGCGCATGTCTGAAACACGGGGCGAAGCGCCCGCATGAGCGAAGCCTTCATCTGCGATTTCGTGCGCACGCCGATCGGCCGCTTCGAGGGCGCGCTGTCGCGGATGCGCGCCGACGACCTCGCGGCGATCGCCATCCAGCAGCTGGTGGCGCGCAACGGCGCCGTCGGCGAGTCCATCGACGAAGTGTTCATGGGCTGCGCCAATCAGGCGGGAGAGGACAATCGCAATGTCGCGCGCATGGCGTCGCTGCTCTCCGGGTTGCCGGTGCACGTGCCCGGCGTCACCGTCAATCGGCTGTGCGCGTCCGGCTTGGACGCCGTCGCAGCGGCGGCGCGCGCGATCCGCGCCGGCGAGATCGACCTGGCGATCGCCGGCGGAGTCGAGTCGATGACGCGCGCGCCGTTCGTCACGGCCAAGGCGGAGCGTGCCTTCCAGCGCACCACCGAGACCTACGACACCACCATCGGCTGGCGCTTCGTGAACGCGCGCATGAAGGCTCTGTACGGCGTCGATTCGATGCCGGAGACCGCGGAAAACGTCGCCGCCGAGTTCGAGATCTCGCGCGGGGCTCAGGACGCGTTTGCGCATCGCTCGCAGCAGCGGGCGGCGCGGGCGCGCGAGGCCGGCGTGTTTGCCGCGCAGATCGTGGCGGTGACGGTGCCGCAGGCGAAAGGAGCCGCCGTCCTGGTCGAGCACGACGAGCAGCCTCGCCCGGACACGACGCTGGAGGCGCTGGCGAAGCTCAAGCCCGTGGTACGCGCGGGCGGTACGGTGACGGCCGGCAACGCCTCGGGAATCAACGACGGCGCGGCGGCGCTGCTGCTGGCGTCCGCCGCGGCGGCCGAAAAATTCGGACTCAAGCCCCGGGCGCGGATCCTGGGGTATGCCTCCGCGGGAGTCGCTCCGCGCATCATGGGGGTGGGTCCGATCCCGGCGGTGCAAAAGCTCGTGAACCGGCTGGGGTTGCGGGTCGCCGATTTCGACGTGATTGAACTCAACGAGGCTTTTGCCTCGCAGGCGCTGGCCTGCGTCCGGGCGCTGAATCTCGCCGACGATGCCGAGCACGTCAATGCCAACGGCGGCGCCATTGCGCTCGGCCATCCGCTGGGAATGTCCGGGGCGCGCATCGCCGGAGCGGCCGTGCAGGAACTCGTGCGCCGGTCCGGACGGTATGCGTTGGCGACCATGTGCGTCGGGGTGGGCCAGGGCGCGGCGCTGGCAGTCGAAAGTATGAGTTGACGGCGCAGTCTGCTACATTGGCATTTGCGGGGGAAATCAACACATGAGACAAGGCGCAAAGTCGGCTAAAACGCCGATTTCCAACACGGTCCATTACCTTCGGGATGGGCAACCTCGCCGGCGGAAACGCCGGGGTTTGGCCTGATACGTATGACCACGCTGCTGGGTTTCGAGATCGTGGCCGGCATCGCCGTGGTGCGCCTCGAGAATCCCCCGGTCAACAGCCTCGGCCACGAGTTGCGGGCGGGCCTCTCCGAAGCGCTCGACCGCGCGAACGCCGATAGCGGCGTCGAAGCCGTCGTGCTGATCGGCAGCGGCGCGGGATTCTCAGGGGGCGCCGACATTCGCGAATTCGGCACGCCCAAGGCGCTCGCCCACCCGGACTTGCGCACCCTGATCCGCGAGGTCGAAAACAGTGCCAAGCCGGTCATTGCGGCCATCGGCGGGGTTTGCATGGGCGGCGGGCTCGAGCTCGCGCTGGCGTGCCATTACCGGGTCGGCGCGCCTGGCGCGCGCATCGCGCTGCCGGAAGTCAAATTGGGGTTGCTGCCGGGCGCCGGTGGAACGCAGCGGCTGCCGCGGTTGCTGGGTCTCGAGGCGGCGCTCAACATGATCGTCTCGGGGGCCACGGTGGCCTCGGAAAAGCTGCGCGGCACGCCGCTGTTCGACGCCTTCGGCGCCGGCGGTGGGGCGCAGGTCGCAAGTGGGGGAGTTCCGCCGCGGGCCGCGAGCGCAGGCCGTCCTGCGTCGGCCGGGGGTGGTTCGCCGCCGGCTGGGAGCGAGGGCGGAGCGACGCCGCTTGGGGCCGGCAGCGACGGCGATCTGCTGGCGACGGCCTTGGCGTTCGCGCGCCGCGTGGTCGATGAGAAAATGCCCCTGAAGCGGGTCCGCGACCGCGCCGTGGACATGCCGAACGCCGAGGCCTACCTGCAATTCGCGCGCAATACCGTCAAGGCGGTGGCGGGCCCGTATCCGGCGCCGCTCGCCTGCGTGGAGGCGGTTGCCGCGGCTGTCGGGACGTCGTTCGATGCGGGGCTCAAGCGCGAGCGAGAGCTCTTTACGACGCTGATGTTCTCGCCGGAATCGGCGGCGCTGCGCCATGTGTTTCAGGCCGAGCGGGCGGCTGCGCGGATCCTCGACGTGCCGGACGACACGCCGGTAAGACCGCTCCGCACAGTGGGGGTGATCGGCGCCGGGACCATGGGCGGCGGCATCACGATGAGCCTCATCAACGCCGGGATTCCGGTGGTCTTGCTGGAGACCCAGCAGGAGGCGCTCGACCGCGGGCTCGCCAACATCCGCCGCAACTATGGCGGGGCGCTGCGCAAGGGCACGCTCACCGAGCAGAGTCTCGCCGAGCGTTTGGCACTGATCACCCCGACGCTCGACTATGCGGCGCTCCGCGATGTCGATCTCGCCATCGAGGCGGTGTTCGAGAACATGGACGTGAAGCACCAGGTGTTCGAGACCCTGGACGGCGTGCTCAAGCCGGGGGCGATTCTCGCCTCCAACACGTCCGCGCTCAACTTGGACGAGATCGCGCAATTCACGCGCCGGCCACAGGACGTGATCGGGCTGCATTTTTTCAGTCCGGCCAATGTGATGCGCCTGCTCGAGGTGGTGCGCGGGGCGCGCACCGCGAAGGATGTGCTGCACACCGCCATGCGCCTCGCCAAAACCATGGGCAAGGTGGCGGTGGTCTCCGGGGTGTGCGACGGCTTCATCGGCAACCGCATGCTGGCCCGATACGGCGCGGCCGCCCATGACCTGATCATGGCGGGGGCGACGCCGCAGCAGGTGGATGCGGCGCTGCAGGATTTCGGCATGGCGATGGGTCCGTTTCGGGTCGGCGATCTGGCGGGACTCGACATCGGCTGGGCGCTGCGCAAGCGGCGCGCCGCCGAGTTTCCGGGCCGCGATTCCTCCAACGTGGCGGATCTGCTGTGCGAGGCCGGCCGGTTCGGCCAGAAGACCGGCGCGGGCTGGTATCGCTACGAGCCCGGGTCGCGCCATCCCATTCCCGACCCCGTGGTGACGGACTTCATCGAGCAATACCGCAGGCGTCAGGGCCTGAACCCGCGCGCGGTGTCTGCCACGGAAATCGTCGAGCGCTGCATCCACGCCTTGATCAACGAGGGTGCCCGCATCCTCGAGGAGGGCATCGCACAGCGCTCGTCGGACATCGACCTCGTGTATTTGAACGGTTACGGCTTCCCGGCGTTTCGCGGCGGCCCCATGTTCCATGCGGATCAGACCGGTCTGCACGATATCGCACGCAGCCTGCAGGCCATCGCGGCGCAGAAGGGCAGCGATGCGGCGTTTTGGACGCCCGCACCGCTGCTGGTCCGTCTGGCACGAGAGGGCCGGACATTCAGTGCATTCAAAGGATCATCCCCGTGACAGAAGCGGTCATCGTATCCACCGCGCGCACCGGTCTCGGCAAGAGCTGGAAGGGCGCCTTCAACATGACGTACGGCGCGACGCTCGGCGCCCACTCGGTGCGGCACGCCGTCGAGCGCGCCAAACTCGATCCCGCCGAAGTCGAGGACGTGATCATCGGTTCCAGCTTCGGCGAGGGCACCACCGGCGGCAACATCGCGCGCGCCATCGCGCTCCGCGCCGGGCTGCCGGTGACCACCGCGGGCTTGAGCATCAATCGATTCTGCAGCTCGGGCCTGCAATCGATCGCGCTGGCGGCGCAGCGCGTCATGACCGAAGGCGCCGCGGTGATCGTCGCCGGCGGGGTGGAAAGCATTTCGTGCGTGCAGAACGAGGCGAACACGCACATGCGCCTCGACCCGTGGTTGGTGGAGCACAAACCGACGCTGTACTGGAACATGCTGCAAACCGCCGAGACGGTGGCCAAGCGTTACGGCATCAGCAAGCAGGCGCAGGACGAGTATGGCGTGCGCAGCCAGCAGCGCGCCGCCGCGGCGCAGGCCGCCGGCAAATTCAAGGACGAGATCGTGCCGATGACCACGGTCATGGGCGTTGCCGACAAGGCGAGCGGGACGCTCGGCACGCGCGAAGTGACGATTGCGAGCGATGAGGGCATCCGCGCCGACACCACGCTCGAGGCGGTGGCGAAGATCCGCCCGGCGATCCCCGGCGGCGTCATCACGGCGGGCAATGCCAGTCAGTTCTCCGACGGCAGCAGCGCGGTGGTGGTGATGGACGGCAAGCTCGCGGCGCAGCGCGGCCTTGAGCCGCTCGGAATATTCAGGGGCTTTGCCGTCGCCGGCTGCGAACCGGACGAGATGGGCATCGGCCCGGTCTACGCGGTGCCGCGCCTGCTGCAGCGTGCCGGCTACAAGGTGAGCGACATCGACCTGTGGGAGTTGAACGAAGCCTTTGCCTGCCAGGTGCTGTACTGCCGTGACAAGTTGGGCATTCCCGACGAACGCCTGAACGTCAACGGCGGCGCCATTGCGGTCGGCCATCCGTACGGCGTGAGCGGTGCGCGCCTCACCGGCCACGCCTTGATCGAAGGCAAGCGGCGCGGCGCGAGGCTCGTTGTCGTGACCATGTGCATCGGCGGCGGCCAGGGCGCGGCCGGCCTGTTCGAGGTCGCCTGATGGGGGTTCGAGAGCTGTTCGAGCTCGAGGGCAAGGTGGCCCTGGTGACGGGGGGTTCGCGCGGTCTCGGACTGCAGATCGCGCAAGGTCTCGGCGAGATGGGGGCGAGGATTGCGATCAGCGCGCGCAAGGGCGCCGAGCTCGACGCGGCCAAGGCGCAACTCAAAGAGCACGGCATCGAGGCGCTGACGGTGGTCAACGATCTCTCCAAGGCGGACCAGACGCCGGCTTTGGTCGATACGGTGGTCGCTCATCACGGCACCATCGACATCCTGGTCAACAACGCAGGCACGAGTTGGGGTGCGCCCGCGGAACAGTACCCGCTCGAGGCCTGGAACAAGGTCATGAATTTGAACGCCACCAGTGTGCTGATGCTGAGCCAGGCGGTCGCCAACCGATGCTTCATCCCGCGGCGTTCGGGCAACATCATCGTGGTGGCGTCGACCGCGGCGCTGCGGACCGGGATGGGGATGAAGGCGGCCGCGTATTTCGCCTCGAAGGCGGCCGCCCTGCAATTGACGCGCGCGCTGGCCACGGAATGGGGGCCGTACGGCATCCGCGTCAACGCCATCTGCCCGGGGTTCTTCCCATCGAAGATGTCGGAGGGCCTGTTGGAGAAGATCGCCGGATCGGTGATCGAACGCACGCCGCTCGGGCGCCTGGGCAACGACACCGATCTGCAGGGTGCCGCGGTGTACCTGGCATCGGATGCCTCGCGACACGTCACCGGCCAATACATCGCCGTCGATGGCGGTGCGAGCATTGCATGAGCGCGCGGCTCGCTCGCCGCCACTGCGGGCGCGCCGCGCCTATGACCGGTACATCGCCGTCGACGGCGGTGCGAGCATTGCATGAGCGCGCGGGCCTGCGCTGCGTCGTCACCTTGATCGGGACACTATCCGGCGCGTAACGGCCGTTAGGATTCAACATGGATTTCTCGCACAGCGACAAGGTCCGCATGCTGCAGGAGCAGCTGCAGCAGTTCATGGACCGGTACGTGTATCCCGCCGAGGCGCGCTTCGAAGCGGAAGTGCAGGAGAACCGCCGCGCGGGCGATCCCTGGCAGCCCACCAAAGTCATGGAAGAGCTCAAGCGCGAGGCCCGGGCGGCGAATCTGTGGAACCTGTTCCTGCCGCACTCCGAGCACGGCGCCGGTCTCTCGAATCTCGAGTACGCGCCGCTGTGCGAGATCATGGGCCGTTCGCCCATCGCGCCGGAGGCGTTCAATTGCTCGGCGCCGGACACCGGCAACATGGAGGTGCTGGCGCGTTACGCGACGCCCGAACAGCAGCGGCGCTGGCTGACGCCGCTGCTCGAAGGCCGCATCCGCTCGGCCTTCGCCATGACCGAACCCGACGTCGCCTCGAGCGATGCCACCAACATCCGCTCCGCGATCGTGCGCGACGGCGACGAGTACGTGATCGACGGACGCAAATGGTGGACCTCCGGCGCCGGCGATCCGCGCTGCGAGATCCTGATTTTCATGGGCAAGACCAACCCCGGCGCGGCCCTGCACAGCCAGCAGTCGATGATTCTGGTGCCGATGAACACGCCCGGCGTCAAGCGGCTGCGCCAGCTGCGGGTGTTCGGCTACGACGATGCGCCGCACGGTCATGCACAGATCGAATTTTCCAATGTACGCGTGCCGGCCCAGAATCTGCTGTTGGGCGAGGGCCGCGGTTTCGAGATCGCGCAGGGGCGGCTAGGGCCCGGACGCATCCACCACTGCATGCGTTTGATCGGCCTGGCCGAACGTGCGCTGGAAATGATCTGCCGGCGCGCCCAGCAACGGGTGATGTTCGGCAAACGGCTCTCGGAGCAGGGGGTCACGCTGGAGCGCATCGCGGAATCGCGGATTCTCATCGATCAGGCTCGCTGGCTGGTGCTGAACGCCGCCTATCAGATGGACACCGTGGGGAACCGGGCCGCCCGCAAGGAAATCGCCATGATCAAGGTCGCGGCGCCCGTCATGGCCTGCCAGGTGATCGATTGGGCGATCCAGATCCACGGCGGCGGTGGCGTCAGCGACGACTTTCCGCTGGCGGCCGCCTATGCCGCGGCGCGCGCGCTGCGTTTTGCCGACGGCCCGGACGAGGTGCACCGCGAACAAATCGGCAAGCTGGAACTGGGACGCTACCGGCCGGACGCGGCCATCCCAAGGCCATGAGCTCAGGCACGCCACGCATGCCCGATCGACGCTGCAAGTTTTGGCCGCCAAATGCGACGCACCGCCGCTCCGCACCCAGGCGGTCATAGCTCGAGCACGCCACGCATGTCCGATCGACACTTCAAGTTCTGGCCGGCGAACGCGATGCACAGTCTCGCCGCGCCCGCCACCAATGTGTTCTACAACGCCGAGGTGTCGGCGCGCCGCTATCCGAACAAGCCGTTCCTGGTGTTCTACGACACCCCGGTGACATTCGGCGAACTGTTCGACGAAGCGGAAAGAATCGCGGGCTTTCTGCAGCAGCAGTGCGGCGTGGGTGCGGGCGACCGGGTGCTGCTGCTGATGCAGAACAGCCCGCAGTTCGTGATCGGCTATTACGGCATCCTGCGCGCCAACGCCGTGGTGGTGCCGCTCAATCCGATGAACCTGACGCGGGAGATTGCGCGCTACGCGCAAGACTCGGGCGCCGCCACCATACTCGTCTCGCAGGAATTATTTGCACGCGTCGAACCGCTGCTCGGAGCCGGTCTCAAATTCGCGGTGGTCGCCGCCTACTCGGATTATCTGCGCCGCCCGACCACGCTGACTTTGCCTGAGTTCGTCGCGGCGCCGCGTGCCGAGGTCGGCGGACGCGGCGTGACGGCGTGGCGCGAGGCGCTGGCGGGCGGCGCACGGCCCGGACCTCTGACGGCGGGGCCCGACGATCTGTGCGTGATGCCGTACACGTCGGGTACCACCGGCGAACCGAAAGGCTGCATGCACACGCATCGCAGCGTCATGCACACGCTGGTGGCGGGCATGCGCTGGTTCTCCCTGCAGCCGGAGCTCACGCTGATGGCGGTGGCGCCGCTGTTTCACGTCACCGGCATGCAGGGCGGAATGAACGGTCCGCTGTATGTGGGCAACACGGTGGTGGTGCTGCCGCGCTGGGACCGCAACGCGGCCGCCGAGTGCGTGCAGCGCTACAAGATCGCCAGTTGGACCGCCATTCCCACCATGATCCAGGACTTCTTTGCGAACCCGGATATCCGCAACTTCGACCTGAGCTCGATACGGCGGCTCACCGGCGGCGGCGCCGCCATGCCCGCCGCGGTCGCGCAGCGCCTGCTCGACATGGGCGTCACCTACTACGAAGGCTATGGGTTGTCGGAAACCATCGGCGCCACGCACCTCAATCCTCCCGAACACGCGAAAAAACAATGCCTGGGCATCCCGATCTACGACGTGGAGTCCCGGGTGATCGATCCCGTCACACTGCAGGAACTGGCCCCGGGCGAGGTCGGCGAGATCGTCACGCACGGGCCGCAGGTGTTCCTGGGCTACTGGAACAAGCCCGAGGACAGCGCGCAGGTGCTGCTCGAACTCGACGGCAAGCGCTTCCTGCGCACCGGAGATCTCGGCCGGATGGATGAAGACGGATATTTTTTCATCGTGGACCGTCTGAAGCGCATGATCAACGCCTCCGGATTCAAGGTGTGGCCGACCGAAGTCGAATTGCTGATGTACCAGCATCCGGCGATTCTCGAGGCCTGCGTCATAGGCACCCGCGATGCGCACCGCGGCGAAACCGTCAAGGCGCTGATCGTCCTGCGGCCGGAGTGGCGCGAACGCGCCGAGGCGGCCGAGATCATGCAGTGGTGCCGCGAGAACATGGCTGCCTACAAATGTCCACGGATCGTTGAATTCGTCGAAGCCCTGCCCAAATCCGGCGCCGGCAAGATCATGTGGCGCGAGTTGCAGGAGCGCGAGGCCGCCGCCACAGCTGCGGCGAACCCCGCTTGACATCCTACTCGCCCGCCGCGCTACGCTTCTCGCCGGCCCAAGCCGTCCTGAAGGACGGCGTTTCTCGAGAGGAAATCTGATGAAAGCGCTGCTCAGCACGCATCCCGGCGGCCCTGCGACGCTGGTTCTCGAGGACGTCCCGGAACCCGTCGCGGGACCGGGCCAGGTGCGCATCGCGGTGCGCGCCTGCGGCGTCAACTATCCCGACTTGCTGGTCATTCAGGATCTGTATCAATTCAAGCCGCCGCGGCCGTTCGCGCCGGGCGGCGAGGTGGCCGGCGTGGTCGATGCGGTGGGCGAGGGGGTCGCGACTCTGCGGCCCGGCGACCGCGTGCTGGTCTCACCGGTGCAGGGCGGCATGGCCGAGAAGGCCGTGGCGCCGGCCGGCAATTGCTGGAAGATCCCCGACGCCATGCCGTTCGACGAGGCGGCCGCGTTCCTGTTCACCTACGGTACTTCGCAGCACGCGCTCAAGGACCGCGCGCAGCTGCAATCCGGCGAAACGCTGCTGGTGCTCGGCGCCGGGGGCGGCGTGGGTCTGGCGGCGGTCGAGTTGGGAAAGGCCATGGGCGCACGCGTCGTGGCGGCCGCCTCGAGTGCGGAGAAGCTCGCGTTGGCGCGCGAACGCGGCGCCGACGCCGGCGTGCAGTATCCGTCCGGCGCTCTCGACAAGACCCTGGCGCGGGCGCTGACCGAGCAGTTCAAGTCGGCCTGCGGCAGCGAGGGTGCGCAGGTCATTTACGACGGCGTGGGGGGCGACTACACGGAGGCGGCGCTGCGCGCCATCGGCTGGCAGGGCCGTTACCTGGTGGTGGGTTTTCCGGCCGGCATACCCAAGCTGCCGCTCAACCTGCCGTTGCTCAAGAGCTGCCAGATCGTCGGTGTCTTCTGGGGAGATTTCGTGGCGCGATTTCCGGCCCGGCACGCCGCCAACGTGGCGGTGCTGATGAAATTGTATGAGGACGGCCGCATCAAGCCGAGCGTCACCGAGCGATTCAAATTGGCGCAAGGCGGCGCCGCGATCGCGAGGCTGGGTGAGCGCCAGGCGCGCGGCAAGGTCGTGGTCATCATCGACTGAGGCGCGGCGCGCGCCGGCGGTCACGCGCCGTTCGCGGCCGCCCCGCGCTTGCGGATGTCGCCTTCCACGGTGCGCGACGCGGCGAACAACACCAGCGAAGCCAGCACCGCCAGCACCGGAATGGCGTACATCGCGCTGTGCAGTCCGGCCGCTTTGAAGCTCTCCGCCATGGCGGTTGCGCCCGCCGCGCGCATCGCCTGATGCGCAAAGTGATCGCTGAGCGCGCCCAACGCCAGGGGACCGAAGCTCGCGCCGAGCACGTACATGGCGCAGAAATAAATTCCCACGGCCGTGCCGCGCAGGCGCGGCTCGATCACGTCCTGGATGGCGGCGTACACCGTGGCGTAGTAGACGTACATGTTCATGGTGGCGAACGCCATCAGCAGCATGAAGGCGCCGATTGCACCCTTCGGCTGGTTCAACGCGAGGAACACGCTGGGCGCCGCCAGGCCCAAGGCGCACGCGGCCAGCAGCAGGCGCCCGTCGCAGCGCCGGGCGCTGATCTTGTCCGCCAGCCACCCGCCGGCCAGCAGCCCGACGGCGCCCACGGCGCCGAGTGAAATCGCCGACACCGTGCTCGCCTGCCGCAATCCCATCGCATGAAAGCGCTGCAGGAAGGGCGTTTGAAACGTGTTGATGGCGTACATGTTGAAGTTGTGAAATACGCCTGAGAGGATGATCCACCACATCGTCGGCAGCTTCAGCACCGCGGCATACGGCGAGCCCGCCGCGTAGCGCAAGCCCGCGGCGGCAGTGCCGGAGGCGGGCGGTGCGGCGCCGTCGAGCGCACCGCGCACAGGCTCGGGAAGGCGCAGCGCGAGCCAGGCGACCAGCAAACCCGGAATGCAGGCGAACAGGAAAGTCCTGCGCCATCCGTAGGCGGCGCCGACGACCCCTGCAGTGTAATAGGCCAGGAAAACCCCGGCCGGCAGTCCCAGCATGAACACGCCCATGGCACGCGCGCGCTGCTGCGGCGGAAACAGATCGCCGATCAGCGACTGCCCGGCGGGCGCACAGGTTGCTTCGCTGATGCCCACGCCCATGCGGGAAAAGAACAATTGCACGTAGCTCTGCGCCACCCCGGATGCCGCGGTGAGCACGCTCCACACGGCGGTGCCGGCGGCGATCAGGCGCGTGCGAGGCCATTTGTCCGCCAGCCGGCCGAGCGGCAGGCCGATGATCCCGTACATCAACGTGACCGCGGTGGCCAACAATCCGAGCGCGGTATCGCTGAGATGAAACTCCTTGCGGATGGGCTCCGCGAGCGCGCCCGGCAACTGCCGATCGAAAAAGTTCAGCAGGTTGATGCCGAACAACACCAGCAGCGCGAGCAGCGCGCGCGAACGTCCTTGCAACATCCGTTACTTATAGCATCAGAATTTCGTTCGCAAGGTGACGCCGAAGGTGCGCGGATCGGCCAGGAACGCGTCGACCTGGCCGGCCTGGAACGGCGCGTCGAAGGCGACCTGGTAGTAGTTCTTGTCGGCGAGGTTCGCTCCCCAGATGTCGACGGTCCATTTGCCGTCGGCGCTGCCGATACCGAGCCGCGCATTCAGTATTCCGTAGCCCGCCTGCAGCTTGTACGGATCGAGGTCGGACCCCGTGTTGTACGAGGAGTTGTACTTGCCGTTGACGTTGGCATGGAATGCCAGCGATGAATTGATGGGCACGGTATAGGTCGCCGCCACCACGCCCGACCACAGCGGAGCGAACGACAGGCGATTGTTGAGGCGCACTCGTTCCGACGACGCATTATTCGGCGCGAACAGCGGCAGCGAGTCGCCGAACTCGGTGATGTCGGTGAACGCGTACGTCACGCCGCTCGACAGGCTGAGGCCGGACACGGGCGTCGCCCAGGCCGCATCGATCTCGGCGCCCTTCGATTCCACCTTGCTGATCGTGCTCACCACGAACTGCAGTCCGTTGAAGGTGTTGAGCTGGAAATTGTCGTACTTCTGATCGAACACCGTGGCATTCAGGCGCAGCGTCCGGCCCGCCAGCATGCTCTTGATGCCGACTTCGTAGGACTGGACGGTCTCGCGCGGAAAAGCGGTGTCGAAATCCGGCGTCAAAATTCCCTCAGGTCCGGTGGGCGAGGTGGCGCGGGCCAGATTGAAGCCGCCGGCCTTGTAGCCGTTGGCCCAGGACACATAGGTCATCAGGTCCGGCGTGAAGCGATACGACAGCTTCGCCGTGCCGGAGAGGTTGCCTTCGGTCAACGATTGACTGGTGGTCTGGCCGGCAAAGAACGGATTGAACACCGTCGCGCAATCGAGCGCGGTGAGCAGCGTCTGCTCCAGACCCGGCGCCATGCTCTCGATCGACGGCAGCAGCCGTCCGCAACCCGAACCGCCGTCCGGATCGACATAGTGCGAGTCGGCGGTCTTCTTCTCCGACGTGAAGCGCAAACCCGCGGTCAGATCCAGGCCTTGCGTGATGTTGTAGGTCTCGTTGGTGAAGAACGCGTAACTTCGCGCCGTCTGGTGGTAGTAATCGGCCTCGCCGGATACGCCCGGAATGAAGGTGCCGCCCGGCGGGGAGCCGGTGAGGCTCGGTATCAGCAGGAAATTCGGCACGCCGGTTTGCGCGGCCGAGGCGACGGCCCCGGTGTACAGATCGAAATCGTCGCCGGCGTAAATCGTGGTGTTGCTCGTGAGGATCTCGCTGGAGAAGAACACGCCGACCAACCAGTCGAGCGGCCCGCTCTTGCCGGCCAGCCGGATCTCTTCGCTCGCCTGCTTGAAGTCGGTGAGATTGCCCTGGGTGTCGGGCTGAAAGGCGATATCGATGCCGCTGTAATCGGTATCGTTGCCGTTGGTGATGGTGTTGTCGCGCCAGGCGGTGATGGAGGTGAGCTTAGCCGCACCCAGATCCCAGTCCAGCTGGCCGGAGATTCCCATGTCGCGAATCTGCTGGCCGAGGGGATAATTGGAATAGCCCTGCCGCGCGGACAGCGGCAGCGGCGGACTCGAGAGCCCGACAGCGCCGGCCTGCCCTCCCAGGGCCGGCACGCCCGCGAGCGCATTGCTGATGCCGACGAACGGGCTGTCGGCCACCGGCACGGCGCCACAGCAGGATTCATTGCGCTTCGAATAGTCGCCGATCGCGAGGAAGGTGACGGTGTCGTTCGGCGTGAGCAGAAATTGTCCGCGCATCGTGTACAGGTTGCGGTTGTCGGTCGAATCGTTGTCGTTCGGCCCGAGACCGTCGTTCTCGTTGAGGAATCCGTCGCGCCGCTGGTAGCCGGCATAGAAGCGGGCCGACGCGATCGGGCCGAGCGGACCGGTCACCGAGGCGTTGACCTCGCGGTCGTTGTAGTTGCCGCCGGTGACTTCCGCGGTCGCGCCGAAAGTCGACGACGGCCGCTTGGTGACGACGCTGATCACGCCGGCGTCGTTGTTCTTGCCGAACAGTTCGCCCTGCGGACCTTCCAGCACTTCGATCTGTTCGATCTCGCCGAGATCGCCGAAGCCGACCCCGTTGCGCGGACGATAAACGCCGTCTATCACCACGCCCACCGAGGATTCCAACCCCGGGTTGTCGCCCACCGTGCCGATGCCGCGGATGCGCGCGGTGGTGACGTTCTCGGATGTGGTCGAGGTGACGGTGAGGCCGGGGGTCAACGTCTGCAGATTCTTGATGTCGGTGACACCCCCGTCCTGCAACTGTTGCGCCGTGAAGGCGATGACGGAGATCGGCACTTCCTGGATGTTCTGTTCGCGCTTCTGCGCGGTCACGATGATTTCCGCAAGGCCGGTCGGAGCCGCAGCGGGATTCGCCGCCTGCTGGGCCCGCCCTACATCGGCAAGCCACGGAGCCGAGATTCCCGCAGCCAATGCCATACCTGCCCGCAACGCAATTCGTCGATTGGTCATGCTTCCCCCGAAAAGCCAAAACATTCATTCGCGTCGAACCTGGCCCAGAATTCCCGGTTCGCCCGCCGCTTGCTTCGCGGCCGCCAAGCCGCGCAGTCCCTCTTTGTGGACCGACCGCGACAGTATAACCCCATGGAGACTCGGGAATTTGACTGTCGTCGCAAACTTTGCGCGACATGTGTCGGCGGCCCCGCCGAATTCTGAAGGGGGTCAGGCGGCGGGACAGCGCGCGGCGTCGGTGACAGGCGCCTCGGCCGGATATAGAGCCATCAGCTTGCGCATCACGCCGTTGGTCCAGCCGAAGCCGTCCTGCAGCGGATATTCCCCGCCGCCGCCGCCGCTGCGCCCGGTGACCACGACATCGTACTTCTCCACCAGTTTGCCGCTCTGCCGGTAGACGTCGTTGACGGTGGCCATCCAGCGACAGGCGATCGCCGCGGCGAGCGGCTGCTGTCCGTAGTTGCGCAACCCCAGGATCGCGATCCACTGCAGGGGTGCCCAGCCGTTGGGAGCGTCCCATTGCTGGCCGGTCTCGACCGTGGTGGTGACGATGCCGCCGGGCTTGAGCAGTTCCCGCGCCGTGATGCCGGCCACCGCGGAGGCCTGTGGCGCGGAGGCGAGCGATGCGAACAAGGGATACAGCGTTGCGGCCGACACCCGCGGCATGCGGCGGCGCTGGGTGAAGCGATAGTCCAGGTACGCGCCCTGCCGCGCGTCCCACAGATAGCGGTCGACGGCGCGGCGCCGCGCCGCCGCGCGGCGTTCGAACTCGTTCGCGCAGGCTGGCTCCGCGCGCCGCTCGCAGCCCGCACGGATGGCGTTCTCCAGGGCGAACAGCAGGCTGTTGAGATCGACCGGCACGATCTCCGTGGTATCCAGGGTGTCGCGGGTTCTTCCATCGGCAAACCAGCGCGAACCGAAATCCCAGCCGCTTTCGGCAGCGGCGCGAATCTCCCGATACAGCCGCGCCGCGGGACGACCGCTCGACCGGGCAAGCTCGGTATCCTGATGGTACGATTCGTCGCGCGGCGTGTCGCGGTCGTCCCAGAATCGATTGAGCACCGATCCGTCCGGCATGGCGACCACGCGGCGGTGGGATCCGCCCGGGCTCAAAGACTGCTCCCCCTGCATCCAAAAGGCGTACTCGCGGCGCAGCTGCGGCAGATAACGGGCGAATGCCGCGGCGGGATCCGCGGACGACAGCAATCCGACCATGGCGAAGAAAAACGGCGGCTGGGAGCGGCTGAGGTAATAGGTGCGCGCGCCGTTCGGAACATGCCCGTAGCGGTCGATCAGATACGCAAAATCATGGACCATGCCGTCGACCAGGTCGGAACGCCCGCTCTCGACCAGCCCGAGCATCGTGAAGTACGAGTCCCAGTAATACATTTCGCGGAAGCGGCCGCCCGGCACCACGTACGGATCCGGCAGCGCCAGCAACGATGAATATCGCGGCGGACTGCTCGAGTCGCGCGTCAATGGGTTCCACAGCGCATCGATGTGCGCGGCGATGGACACCTGGCCGGGCCGCGAGGCTGCGCCATCGACCTCGGCGTCGATTTCGGCGGGCAGCGTGAAATGCGACTCCACGAACCGCCTCAAGGCCGCCGGCGAATCGGGCTTTGCCGCGCGATACTGCCGCAGTATGGAGGCCGGCGCGCCGCGCGGAACCGCATCGGGAAACGCCTTGCCGTCTGCATACAGGCGGCCGTTCTGAACCGCGGCGAACAGTTCCTGGAAGACCACCTGCGGCGGGTCCGGGAGCACGCTCCTGGCCCGCGGCGCAGCCTGCGGGGGATCCGAGGGAGCGCTCGCGGCGCGCGGCTGAATCGCCGCCGGCGCGAGCAGTGCAAGTGAAAGCGCCCAGGCAGCACTGGGTCTGATACGAGACGGGAAAATTTTCGGCGCCGCCCACGCGGCGTCTGGCCTGACGAAAGACCGGGCAATCGTCACCCGAGCCCCGGCGCCGCCGGATTTGACAAAGCACACGGAAATTTTCACCGCCAAAAGTCTAAACACCCGCGAAATACCCGGGTGAAAATTTCCCTGCGGCCCTGCGCCCCTGCGCCTCCCGCCTCCAGCGCCGCGCCTCTCAGTTACGGCGCAATCGCCCTGCACCACTGTCACGCTGATGACACACTTCGATCCGTCATGTTATGCAAGCCCTGTCGCCCGAAAATTTCAAGTATCTGATTCTTAAGGGGTAATGAAGCTGCCCGATTTTCTTTGAGAGAATTCGGGCGATGGCACAAGCATTGCTATTCCTTAGCAGCCTGTCTTGCAGGGACATCGTCGCGAGCAACCGCTCAGATGAACCGAACGGACGGAGCTTGGGCCTGAAGGCGATGAGCCTTCAGGCAGCGCCTCGAGGGACGGAAAACAATTACAAGCAACTGTTGGTAGCGCGAAGGAGGGAGTTTTGCAGCTAACGATCAACAACGATCCACGCATTTTCGCATGGCACCTTGGAAATTTGGACTGTGTGCCGCCGGCTGCAAGCGCAGCGGCGGGCGCACGGATATCACGCAGCAGGAGAATTTAGATGAAATGGCTTACGTCTAAACGTCAGGTCAAGATAATGTATGCAGCCGCAGCACTGATCGCGACCTGTGGCGGCGCGATGGCCGCTTCGGATTCCGAACAGTTTCAGCGCTTCAGCGACCCCAATCAGTGGGGCGCGCCGGCGGGTAATTTGAATCAAACCCGCTACAGCTCGTTGAAGGACATCAATACGGGCAACGTCAAGAACCTCAACATGGTATGGGCCCAGTCGAGCGGTACCTTGCGCGGTCATGAAGGACAGCCGCTGGTCATCGAAGATGTGGGCGGCAAGCCGATGATGTTCATCGAGAGCGGCTGGCCGAACATTCTCCAGGGGCTGGACCTCAGCGATCCCGACCATCCGGTACAGGTATGGAACTACACCAAGACCAGCGGCCGCGATGAATCGGCGGTGCCCCGCGCGTGTTGCGACACCGTCAACCGCGGCATGTCCTACGCTGACGGCAAACTCGTGTTCGGCACTTTGGACGGCTATGTCATCGCTCTCGATGCCATGACCGGCAAGGAGATCTGGGTGGTCAAACATGCCTACCCGGCTCACGGCGAGACCATCACGCCGGCGCCGATCATCGCGAACGACAAGGTCATCATCGGCTTCGGCGGCGATGAATTCGCGGCTCGCGGCCGCGTGACCGCCTACAACCTGGCCGACGGCAAGAAGGTGTGGGAATGTCATTCGACGGGCAGCGACGCGGACGTGTGCCTGACCAAGGACACCAACAAGAAGCATCCGGAATACGGCAAGTTCGGCAAGGACTTGGGGATCAGCACCTACGTGGGCGATGAGTGGAAGCGGGGCGGCGGTTCGGCGTGGGGCTGGTATGCCTACGATCCGGCGTTGCACCTGGTGTACTACGGAACCGGCAACCCGGGTCTGTGGTCACCCCAGTTCCGCTGCGCGGAACCGCTGACCCAGGCGAATTGCAACAGCGGCAAGTTCGACAACAAATGGTCGATGAGCATTTTCGCCCGCAATGTCGACACCGGTGCGGCTGAATGGGTCTACCAGATGACGCCGTTCGACCAGTGGGACTATGACGGCATCAACGAAGTGGTGCTGGTCGACATGACCCTCGACGGCAAGCCGCGCAAGACGCTGGTGCATTTCGACCGCAACGGCTTTGCCTATGTGTTCGACCGCACCGACGGCACGCTGCTGCGCGCCAACAAGTACGTCACGACGAACTGGGCGGAAAAGGTCGACATGAAGACCGGCCGGCCGGTCAAGGTGCCGGAGCATTCACCGCTCAAGGTGGGTGAGAACACGCAGGCCTGCCCGTCCGCGATGGGCGGCAAGGACCAGCAGCCGGTGGCCGTGGATCCGGGTGATCCGACCAACTTCTATGTGCCGACCAACAACTGGTGCATGGAACTGGAACCGCAGCAGCGCTCGCACACCACGCAGGGCACGGTGTACGTGTTTGCCAACGTCTACATGTATCCGGAGAAGCCCGGAGTCACCGGCAAGTTCAAGAAGTTCAATGTGGACACGGGCAAGACCGAGTGGGAAATCCCCGATTCGTACCCGAATTGGGGCGGTGCGCTGGTGACCGGCGGCGGCCTGGCTTTCTACGGCAGCCTGGGCGGTGATTTCCGCGCGGTCGACCGCGAGAGCGGCAAGGTCCTGTGGTCGAAGAAGCTCGGCTCCGGCATCATCGGCAACCCGATCACGTATTCCGTGAAAGGCAAGCAGTATGTGTCGGTATGGTCGGGTATCGGCGGATGGATCGGACTGCCGGTGACTGCCGGCCTAGACCTGAACGACAAGTTCGGCGCGATCGGCGCGACCGCCATGACCAAGGCAGCCAACCTGAGCCACGTTCCGCAGGGCGGCACGCTGTACACGTTCAGGATTGGTGATTAACGATAATTCGGATTAATTCGCGGGAACTATTGGCGGGAACTGTTCCCGATTGATCTTGCAAAAGCGATTCAATCGCAGTCAGGAGCATGCCCGGTGACGCAAGTCACCGGGCATTTTTATGTTGAGTCCCGGCAGGGCGCATCCATTCGGCGAGTATCATCGAAAGCGTCAGATGGATTCTCCGGAGCCGGCGAATGCAACCTTCGTTGCGCACACAAGTCTCATCGGTACAGGCGGCGTCTCGCGCCTCAATTAAGGAGTTGGCAATGAACAAGACAGCACGGATCGTCCGGCAAATGACTCTGGCCGCGGGTTTGACCGTGGCCGCCGCCGCAGCCTTGGGCGACGACTTGAGGTCGCTCACGGTGTGCGCCGATCCCGGCAACATGCCGCTGTCGAATCAAAAGGGCGAGGGGTTCGAAAACAAGATTGCGCAAGTCATCGGCACCGCGCTCGGCACCGGCGTGCAGTATTACTGGCGCCCCTCGATCGAACGAGGGCTGATGCGCACCACGTTGAGCGAAGGCAATTGCGATCTGTGGATGGACATGGCGACCGACACCGAGGGCGCGGTGGTGCTCAAGCCGCTGTACCGCTCCACGTTCGTGCTGGCGTACCGCGACGACAAGGGCATCCACATCAAGGACCTCGATGACCCTGCTCTCAAGAAACTGCGGGTCGGTGTGTTCCAGGTGTCGGCGATCCGCCAGGCGCTGGCGGATCACAAGGTGGTGTCCAACACGGTCATTCATTATCTGAGCCACAACGCCGACCTGGTGGCGAACAATCAGCCGTCGTACCAGATCCAGGAAGTGATCGACGGCGGTCTCGACGTCGCGGCCGCCTGGGGGCCGATGGCCGGCTACTACAAGGCGGTGCTGCACGCACCGCTGATCATTCAGCCGGTCAACACCATGGAAGACAAGGTGCAGATGGAATTCGACATGGCGCTCGCGGTGCCGCGGGGCCGGCCGGACGTCAAGGCCGCCATCGAGAAGGCGCTCGAGGATCACAAGACGGAAATCCACCAGATTCTCACCGACTTCGGCGTGCCGCTGGTGAAATGCGCCGAATGCTACATATCCGGCGATTTGGCCGAACACGGCCCCTATAAAGCGGACACACCGCAGATGCAGACGGCCGCCGATCTGCCGGAGCAGCGCGCGCGGCTTGCCGAGCTCAAGAGGTCGCTGGCGCGAGGCGCCAATCCCGATGCGGAACTGCAGATGGCGATCGTGGCCGACGACCTCGAGCGCGTGCGGTATGTGCTCAATCATGGAGCCCATGTCGAAGCGGTCGACGGGGAAGGCAATCCGGCGCTGGTGGATGCCGTTCGTTTCGGCTTTCTCGATGTGGCCGGCTATCTGGTCGATCACCGGGCGGGCGTCAACGCGGCCGATCGCAGCGGATGGACGCCGCTCATGTATGCCGCCTGGGACGATCAGCCGGCAATGATCAACATGCTGCTCGCGCATGGCGCGAAGCTCGATGCGACCGAGCATGATGGTCTGACGCCGCTCGCCATCGCGGTACAAAATGCCAAGGCCAAGTCGACGCGCGCGCTGCTCGACGCGGGCGCCGACGTCAATGCCGCCGTGGCCAAAGGCGGCTACAGCCCATTGATGCTCGCGTCCATTTCGGGCTCGACCGAGGTCGCGGGCCTGTTGCTCGCAAAAGGTGCCAAGGTGAACGCAGTGAATCCCGGTGGTGTCACCGCGCTGATGATCGCGGCGGCCGGCAACCGCTCGGGAATCGTCGATTTTCTGCTCAAGGCGGGGGCCGATGTCAACGCCCGCAGCGAAGATGGACGGACCGCGCTCAGTATCGCGCAAGCCAACAACAGCGATGCCGTCATCAAGATCCTGAAGGATGCGGCCGCCGGTGGCACAGCGACGTCGGGTTGATCGAACGGACCATGAAAGGAGAGACGAAGTGAGGCGAGGCGTACGGGTTGCGGTGCTGGTGTTGGCGGCATGGGTGGGTGTTGCGGCGCCGGGCGCCCTCAAAGTGTGGGCCGACGATGCCGCGGTCGATTACACGAAAATCGCGCCGCTGGACCTGGTCAACAACACCCCGAAAGGAAAACTCAAGAACCCCTACAACGACACCCAGGCCGACGCCGTCGCGGCGGGCGGAAAGTTCCTGCTGAGCTATTCCTGCAGCGGCTGCCATGGCGGCGGCGGCGGCGGCGGCATGTGTCCCGCGCTGACCAACGACATCTGGGTGTACGGCGGCGATGACGACACCTTGTTTCGGCTGGTGACCTTGGGCAGCGATGGGCTGCAGAAACAGGGTTACACCCGCATAGGCCGGGAGAACGTGGTGGGGCCGATGCCGCCGTTCGGCGCGATCATCAAGACTTCCGACGATCTGTGGAAGATACTGGCCTTCGTCCGCTCCAAATACAGCGGCGATCCGGCCTATAAGTTCGGCGCGCCCCCTGATCCGCCATAAAAAATTGTTGCAGTGCATATTGCGCGATCGGCGCAAAGGGGCCAACCTAGCATGCAGGGGGAGGCTGGCCAATCGCATGGCGGGCCTACTGTCGGAATAAGACAACGAGGACGCCATGACGAATTCGAACCTGGCCATGAGCCATGCGTCGCGCATTCTTCACGTGGTTCAGAACGGACTCCAACCGGCGGGTATCGAGCCGCACGTCACGCGTTCCTGGTATCGATGCCTGCGCGAATACGGCATCGAACCGTCGACGCCGCGGCAGGCGAGCGTGCTCAATTCCCAGTCGCTCAAGGAATTGCAGCAACGCATGGGCGAACTTCTGCCGGTCGCGCGCGCGGAAATGGAGAGCCTCTACGAGCAGATCGCCGGCTCCGGTTTCGCGGTCATTTTGTCGGACACCCAAGGGGTGGTGCTGACTTCGATCACCGATCCCTCATTGCAGCGCGAATTCCGCCAGGCCGGCCTGTCCTTGGGTGCGATCTGGGATGAGCGCCACGAAGGCACCAACGGCATCGGTACATGCCTGGCCGAGGGCTGTCCCGTCACGGTGCATCGCGAGGAGCATTTTCGCGGCTACAACATGTCGCTGTCGTGTTCGGGGGCGCCGATTCTGGATCCGCACGGCTCGGTCATCGCGGTGCTCGATGCGTCGACCGCCAATTCGAGCGACAGCCGTCTGATCCAGCGCCATACCATGGCGCTGGTCAACATGTCGGCGCATCTGATCTCGCGCTGGAATTTCCTGAACGAGTTCAGCCAGTCGTGGATTCTGCGTTTCCACAGCCGGCCGGAGTTCGTCGGACTGCTGCATGAGGCGCTGGTGGCCATCGACGGCGCCGGCGGCATCGCCGCGGTCAATGAGAGCGCCCTGCTGCAGCTGGGCTGTTCATCGCGCAAGGCGCTGGTCGGCGAGCCGATCGAAAAGTTTTTTCAATTCGATTTCGACACGCTGTCGCGGCGCGCGCAGTTCGAACCGAGCACCATCTGGCCGGTGCGGGATCTGGCGCATGGCCGGCGGTTCTTCGCCATCGTGCGCTCGCCGATGCGTCCCGCGACCCGCACCCTCGAATTCGCGGCGCCGAGCCGCACGTCCGAAGCCGCGCAGCCCGCTCGGGCGCAAATTCACGTCGGCGAAGATGCGCAGATGCGCAAGAACCTGGCCTTCGGCAGACAACTGTTCGCGAAGCAGGTGCCGATTCTGCTGCAAGGCGCCACCGGCACCGGCAAGGAGGCGTTCGCCAAGGCCCTGCATCATGGCGCCCAGTGGTCCGACAAGCCGTTTGTCACGGTGAATTGCGCCGCGATACCGGAAAGCCTCATCGAAAGCGAACTATTCGGCTACACGCGCGGCGCGTTCACGGGTGCGGTGAAAGAGGGCCGGGTCGGCAAGATTCTGCAGTCCAACGGCGGCACGCTGTTCCTCGACGAAATCGGCGACATGCCCTTGATGCTGCAGACGCGTCTGCTGCGCGTGATCGAGGAGCGCGAGGTCGTGCCGCTCGGCAGCGATCAAGCCGTGCCGGTCAGTTTGCACGTGATCAGCGCCACGCACCGCGACATACGCCGCATGATTCAGGAAGGCGACTTTCGCGAGGATCTGTACTACCGGTTGAACGGCATCACCCTGCACCTGCCCCTGCTCAAGGACCGCGGCGACAAGCCGGATCTGATCCGCACATTGCTGCAGGAGGAGAACTCCGATCAGGAGTCGATCGAGATCGCCGAAGAGGCGTTCCAGAAACTGATGGACTATGCGTGGCCCGGCAACATCCGCCAGCTGCGCAACGCCCTGCGAACCGCCTCGGCGTTGTGCCGCGACGGCATCATCCGGCTGTCAAATCTGCCGCAGGAGATCCTGCACACCGACGTGCGCCTGCCGGCGCCCGCGAGTGCGGGCGCGCCCGGCGGCCCGGAAGCGGCCGCATCGCTCAATCTGCCGTCCGCGGCGCTGCGCGACGCGGAGTGTGCGGCCCTGCTGCGCGAGCTCGAACGAATGCATTGGAACATCAGCCGTACCGCACAGTCGCTCGGCATCAGCCGCAACACGCTCTACCGGAAGATTCACAAGCACAACATCGTGCTCGAACAATAGAAATCCCCTGCTCGAACGATGAAAAGGCGCCGCCCGACGGCGGCGCCCCCCGGCTCAGGATCGCCGTCTCGTATCAGGCTTTGAGCACGCCCGACTGTTTCGCCGCATGCGTCGCGAGCGCGTCCATCAGCGGCGGGTTCAGGCAGTCATAGGGCTCCAAGCCCAGCTCTTTCAGACGGCTGCGCACCGCGCCCATGTTGGCCGGATCCGCGCCCGCCTCGATGATGGAGGAGACGAATGCGGCAAAGCCCGGCGCAGCCCAACCCGACTCAGTCGACAACTCGGGGTGCACGAAGTCCAAGCCGAAAAACGCGTGCTTGGCGTTTTCGATGCGGCCGAACAAGTGCGCGCCGCACACCTTGCAGGCATGGCGCTGAATGGTCTTGGACGGGTCGACGATCGCCAGCTTGTCGCCATTCTGGGTGACTTTCACCTTGTCCTTCGACACCACCGCGATCATCGAGAACAACACGCCCTTCGGCCGCCAGCATTGCGTGCAACCACAGACGTGATTGTGGGCGACCTGCGCGCCGATCGATACCTTCACCGGCCTGTCCGTGCACTTGCAGGTCAGGGTTCCGCCCGCGAAGTCCTTCGACCCCGCCTTGACTCCGTTGTCGACCGACGGATGAATTGAAACTGCCATGATTCTTCCTCCCCACTGGTTCAGATACAGCCGTTGATACGGCAAACGAAAAAATGCTCAGTACTTTATTACGGAACGGATGACCTTGCCCGCATGCATCATCTCGAACGCTTCGTTGATCGCATCCAAGGGCAGCACCTCGCTGATCATCTCGTCGATCTTGATCTCGCCGTCCATATAGCGATCGACGTAGCCCGGTAATTGCGAACGGCCCTTCACGCCGCCGAAAGCCGAGCCGCGCCAGACGCGGCCGGTGACCAATTGGAACGGGCGGGTCGAGATCTCCTGGCCTGCTCCCGCGACGCCGATGATAACCGATTCGCCCCACCCCTTGTGGCAGCACTCCAACGCCGAGCGCATCACGTGCACGTTGCCGATGCATTCGAACGAGTAGTCGACGCCTCCGTTGGTCATGTCGACTATCACCTGCTGCACCGGTTTGTCGTAATCCTTCGGATTCACATAGTCCGTGGCGCCGAGCGCCTTCGCCATGGTCCATTTGCTCGGATTGAGATCGATCGCAATGATCCGTGAGGCCTTTGCCATCACCGCACCCTGCACGACCGACAGCCCGATTCCGCCGAGCCCGAACACCGCAACCGTGGATCCCGGCGTGACCTTCGCCGTGTTGAGCACCGCGCCGATGCCGGTGGTGATGCCGCATCCCAGCAGACACACTTTGTCGAGAGGCGCCTTCGGATTGATTTTCGCCAGCGAAATCTCCGGCAGCACGGTGTATTCGGAAAACGTGCTGGTCCCCATGTAATGCAGCACCGGCTTGCCCTTGAACGAGAATCGCGAAGTACCGTCGGGCATCACGCCCTTGCCCTGGGTGACGCGGATTCTCTGGCACAGATTGGTCTTGCCGGACAGGCAGAATTCGCACGTGCCGCATTCCGGCGTATACAACGGGATGACGTGGTCGCCGGGTTTCACGCTGCTGACGCCGGAACCGATTTCCTCGACGATGCCGCCGCCTTCGTGACCGAGGATCACCGGGAAAAGTCCCTCCGGGTCGGCCCCGGACAGCGTGAACGCATCGGTGTGACACACACCCGTGGCGACGATGCGCACCAGCACTTCGCCTGCTTTGGGTCCCGCCAGATCGATCTCCTCGATGCTGAGTGGCTTATCGGCTTCGAAGGCAACCGCCGCTCTGGTTTTCATCGACCGCGCTCCTTGAGTTGTAGGTTTTGGACGATGCTTTAGAGATTGCAGATCGTCGTTTTGTGAAGAGCGACAAGCAGCAAGCGTGCCAGCGACCTCGAAATGGCACATAACGCACGCCAATCAATGACTTGCACTTCTTGACATAATGCGGTGGACGGCATGGGACGCCGCGTGTTTCTGATCCGCCACAGTTTGTGCCACAAAATTGAGGCAGCCGCGGTACCCCGGCTCGAGGCCGCCCCTCGAGTCCTAAAAGGCCGCAGGACACCTGTATCGTCTGCAAGACAGAGTGCGACATATTTGGCCCTCTAGGTGACATCGGAGCGGCCGGCGGTGGCGAGACTTCGGTGGCATTTGCGCCAAAACCACACATTCCCTCAGGCCGGACGAAGTAGCGGATCGCCTCACGGGACGGACGGCTTATGAACGCTTTGCCGGTAATTCAAGCCTTGCGCCGCCTCTGGATGGCGCTGGCTCGAGCCGCGCCGCGGGCCGCATTCGACCTGCGGTTGTGCGATTGGTACGCCTCTTGCAATGAGAACTTCGGGCTTGCGTCGACCCCGAGGGGCGCCGACGACGGGAAAGAACTACGGCCGGCTGTGGCAAGCCTCAGCCGTGTGAAGAAACGAAACGGAGGGAGTTGCATGAATACGCGTATGAAACTTGCGATCGCGGTCAGCGCCGCGGTTTGGATGGTGCCGATGACCCGGGCCGTGGCCGGAATCGACGTGGCGGCCGGCGATTGGAAGATCGATTTTTCGGGCAATGTGAATGGCTTTTACACGGAGTCCAGTTGTGGAAATCCGGCCGTGCCCGTCCCGGTGGCCGCCGGCGTGAGTCCGGTGGCGGGTGGTCTCGCTTGTACCGGTGATAATTCGGCCTCGGTTCGCAATGGCTTGCTCCCGGCGGCTCTGGTGTTCAGCGCCACGACGCGGCAGGATAATTTCGACATCGACGTGACGATCGGGTTTTATCCCGGCATCAACAGCGACCTGGGCGGCGGTTCGGTCAACGGTTCCGGCAATCCGTCGGCGCTGCAGTCGCCCGGAATCGAT
>Ga0209611_10000850_pt1 | contig 48742 bp, 33 predicted proteins | sample S1TSphgellanicum_3_FD_187693 | JGI IMG/M metagenome (GOLD analysis project Ga0209611, IMG submission 187693) | Host-associated microbial communities from peat moss isolated from Minnesota, USA - S1T2_Fc - Sphagnum magellanicum MG (SPAdes) (version 2) | ecosystem: Host-associated > Plants > Peat... | reverse complement strand
GGGTGGTTGAGCCAGGGGGTAATAGGTTTTGGGTTTATGTTTTCCGCCACCCTACTATTATCTGATTTTTTAATATGCACATATTTTAGCCACCTCAAATTTATTTATAACTGTTTTTCTAGCATCCAATTTTAATATCCTATATATATTTTTAAAAAATTGGAGCTAAAAAAGTTTGTTTGCATGCTCTTTGAAATCCTACGCCCAAAAATCCCTCTGACCACTTTGACATAGAAAGAAAACATAGAAGCCTACGCTTGATTTAAAAAGAAAAACAAATTAGGTTATTGTTACAAGAAGACTCTGTTGCCTCCTTATAACCTTAAATGTTAGATTTAAATGTCCTAAACCCATCTAAACATTTTTCTCCATACTCATTTAAATGTCCTAAACCCAAATTTAAACTAACTTATTGACCTTATAATCACTTTAATGCACAGGGTCAATATAATTGAACTTACTAACAAATTAATACCTTAAATCTTTGATGCACATGCTATTTATAATATTTTTTTAATATTGAAAATTTACACATACCCTATATTAATTATAATTCTATTTTCAAAATATACATAACCTTATTTTTGAACTGATTAAATTATATTTTTACTTGACAATCAATATATTGCACCCTATATAGTGTCCTCTCAAGCTTGGTCATCATTGTTTTTGTTGAAATTGTCATGTTATGACTTGTAATATGTTAAGATGTTATAGCACTTTCACCAATGTTGGCCAATTATTGAATTTTGATTGATTATCAATTTCCTTATGAATAACCTATCAATTGGTTCTTGATTTTTTTGATAATTAGTTCAAATGATAACCACAGGATATTGAATTTTCAGATTTTAATAACCTGAATGATCCAATTATGACCTAGGTACGTTATCAATCTTTGAATACTAATACAAAAAATTACAAAACATAAAAATAAAAGTATTTAGTTTTTATTTTAAAAACCTTATAACTGGGGTATAACCAATACTTGATAACTTACCGTTACACATAACTAACGAATATGATTCAAATTTTTCTCATAAACTACCCAGCATCCCCTTTTTTTTATATGGATATTAATAACCTGAGATGGTACTCTTGTTTTTGACCCAACAACTCCTCCTCTCCTATTAATTAGATGAAGTGCCTCCCAAATTCTTTTTTCTTTTTTTGCAAGAAGCATATTTGATTGGCCCTATCACTCCAAAAAAAAAAAACTAAAGAAACTCCCTAAAATAGAACATTCTATTAAGAACTATAGACTTCCTACCCTTTGGCCCATCCATCTATATAGGTGAAAGGAGGACAACATTTGCCGAAGCATGTGGGACAAAAGTGAGGTGCTATGGAGAACATGTTGAGGAACACATTGGGAACCCATAGGGAACTTAAAGGGAACACATTGGGAACTAGGGAAAATGGGTAAAAATCCTACTATGGGAGTTTCACATTGGACTCCCCACAAGTCTTGGTATAGTTTTGCTACCCTCCAGCAACATTTGGGAGTTGTTCAAGGTATTAATGAGTGTGGGTAGAACTAATGTTCTTGACTGTTGTTTGTCTTGTAACCTCTACAACCAGGTACAAACACAGGCTCACCGCCAATTTGCCATACAGAAGCTGATGATGGATGGTCCCCAGCAGGTAGCACCATTGCTGAGAAGTTCCAAGCCTTCTTCCATGACTGACAAATGATACTGATGGCAGAGGTGGCCCAGGGCCGCCTCAACAAAGCTACCAGTCTGAAGTGCACGATTTGTCTGAGCTTTCAGCGCTACAACTAGCGACCTGCAAGAGGCATCCATGTCCAGTCCACTGCACCTTCGCCAAATCCTATATCTGTGGAGATCCCACGACAAAAGTAAGTACTGAGTTACCTACTTCAGTTTGTTTCTTGCGGAAATTTTTGTACATCCAGGTATTGGGAGTAGCAATCAGTCAGATCAATTTTGTAGAATCTGGTGAGTAAGGTAACCAACAAAGTCAACCCCAACAATCAGATTCCTTGTAGCAACAACACCACCAAACCTCTGAATTTTCCAGGGACTCATCAATTTTTGGGTGGTTGTAATTGTGAACTCCAAATTCTTGAATGGATCATCTTTCGGTTGACATGAAGATTCCCCAATGTTTAGACACTCACCTTCACAAAATTACTCTTACTAGGTGACACACATAAGGTCTTAGACCATCTGATTTCAGGTTGAAGGTGCTTGATCTGGATTATTGTATGGTTAGGAATTGTTATGTGTTCACTTGATGTGGGTTTGAGTATTAATCATAGATCTGGTTTTCTTGCTCCATAACATTTCCAAAACTAGAAACTCTTGGTCCCTCCTTCCCTAACATCTTTAGCATTCAAATTCTTAAGGCTGCCCCCAAGAAACTGCTGTACACCAAAATTGTAAATTAGCAATGCAGTCTTTCCACTGCCCCCGCAGCATGAATTCTGATAGTACTCGTATTGCATTTCTACTTGACCAGTCCTATAACCAGTGATGCACGTATGGTTTTGTCTAGTACACATAGAAAAAGGATTGAGCCTTGCGGCTTAGAAAACTAGAGTACACCCATGAACCTGGGCAATACCTGTCAATCCTTCATCAAAATTTACTTTTCCCTGATTTCTCCTGAACCAGGATGTATGAGGTTATATTTTATTTGACAAAGAGCAAGTGGAGTGTCAGCTGAGTGAAGTGAAGTACTTGTGATTTCTTTAACAGGCAACAATTAAACACCAGTACTCCAAAAACCAGCTCTTCATATTTCAACAATTGACGAAAGGTGGGTTTAGGGTCTAAACATTGCAGACACATTCCGGATTTAAAAAATTGTCTACTATTTTGCCATGAGAATTAAATTGCTCATCTTTGAAATGGTGTTTACCAGCTTGCTTGCTTGAGCTACTGCATCCTTCATGTGGTGTTTTTTTCAGGTCACAAATACACATCATTGAGATGGGTTGAATTTATATACAAACATATATATAGTGTTCTGCTTGTTGTGCTTGTGCAGCAGCACAGACCCAGTACAGGGACACTAGTGTTGCCTAAGGTGCATATTGTGAAAACCGATCCTTTCACTGCAACAGGAAATACGGTTTTTCCTACTCTAAAGACTTTGGTTCATGACACATATATGTGTGAGGTAAACTGTATGGTTTCAACCATTTCAATGTAAAATATGTGTGGTATTTATTCATTTATTTACTGTAGTTTGATCACATTAGTGTGACAAGTTATGAGTTTTCACTGTTTAAACTTGAGCCAGAGGAAGGGATTTGTTCTTAACATTTGAGAGAAAGTTTGCCTCTTTCTCAATTAATTAAACATGTAGTATTAGTTGAGCAAGCTGCATTAAGTTGGGTTTTTGTTCTATTCAATTTTGTTTCATCTTGCTTTTTGCTTTTGGTTCACTAACATAGAATTTATGGCTCTATTTTCCTACTGCAGGAGGCCTTAACATATTTACACTAATGTCCAATTTTTAAAAAATGCCACAAACATAAACCAGATATCATTAATATGCATATTGCAGCTAAATGCATTTGTCAATCCAAGCATACAAAACTTATTACCTAAACCTTGACATTTGTGTCAAGAAGCTCTTCAAGAAAGTCATGCAACAACTCATCCTGCTGGGATTTGAATGTTACTTTTCATGTACACAAAAAATAACCTTTATGTTTTCTTTCTTTCTTTTCTGCTTATTGAATATTTTGTGCAGGTTTTCCTTTTGATGTAGCAAGCACAAAACTCATGAACAGGTTTGTGGCCAACCTTCTTGCAAGTTCTCCCAGGTCTACTCCAAGGGCAGAATTTTTTGCAATTCAGAGAGTTAGGAGCAAAATGCAAGTATCTCCTGAAGGGTTGTTTGACAGGATGAATCTTGTGTGGACTCCAAATTAAAAAAATAGGCAAAGCCATGGTGAATGAAACCCACGTGGCTATTATTCCCTAGGAATGTTTGATGGATTTGTGGAGGGCAAGCAATCCAAACCAGAATTCCCACGTGATTACATGACTTGTGGAATGTGTGTAAGGGCAGATGGCATTGCAACTATATCAGGAAACACAATGTGAAGGGTTGCACCGAAGTTCTGACTGCAATCACTTTTCTTGAGGTTCTGAAGACCTGTGCCAGTGTGATAGCTTGGTATCCAAGTAGGCACACAAGCTCGAAGATGCATGTCGATGACCAGAGCATTCCATATGGTTATGAGGCAATTGCATTTGTGGTCACTGGCATCTATCCAAATGTGGGAGCTCAGCCCTGAATGCCTGAATCTACAGTTTCAGTTTGTAGTATTTCCAGGAGATGCTATGTGTTATGTTGCACTACTACTGGAAAGTGGGATCTCAATAGAATTGTAAGCAAGATCAGGTGTGCTGATCAATCCTTGGGCTTTTGAGGAAATTGTGATAGACAAATTTGGGAATGATGTGGTTATACTCTTTTAGGAATCTGCAATTGAGCAATTGGGTTCATCCCCACCATTAGGCTCTGAACCTGTATATTGTGGGTTTCTCACATGTACTATGTTTCTAGTGGATTGTATAAAGTGTTTAGTGTGGAGTGAGCATCATTCAATCCAGATGTATCTGATCAATTTTTTTGAAATCATTAAGTTCTGTATGTTCTACAACAGGAAATAAATGTCCCAGGACTTTCTAATATCATGTTAGTCCTGGGACAACAAGGGAATCTGCTGAAGAGACACAAAAAACAATTGTCAGATATTCTTAATTTATATTCTGGACAAATGGAGGTAAGATGGAAACTTATAGAGTAATCCTGTAACGTGTTGATGTTCATCTTGTCATGTATTCATCATTCAAATGCCATTGGTAATAACCTTCTCATGCCTAATTTACAGGGATCCACATCCTGATGAAAAAAACCCAATATACTCAGTGGCAAGACAAGCTGAAGAGCATTGACAATATGCTTACATGTACTAAGAATTCTCCAAAATTACAAGTCCATCAGAATAGAGACATGCATTGTTGAAATGTTGTGAAAATACTTAAAAGCAAAGCATAGATCAGCCTCCTGCACACTTGTGGACACTTTTCTCACCTTTGTCGTGGCCTCCCAGGCAATTGAGTGTCTGATATGGGGCTTGGCATACACACGCTTTGAATGATTGATCCACATGTCTTCTACTCTCTGCCAATGAGCTAATGCTTCTCAAGAGTTTTGTATTACAAGGGCCAGTCAAAGGCACTCCTCTATCAAAAGGCACAATCTCAATTGATGGTTATTAAGGTGTTGATTGCCACAGTGACATGAACCTAGTTCTGCCTCAATGCATACAGTTTGGATATTCATGCCTCTTGTAGTGCCCCTTGGCTATAGAAGCAAGACACAATGGAGAGAAATAATGTGTTAATCTTCCATGAGGAGTAGCTTACACCAACAATAAATATTGTCCTGTCATGCATACTATTAACAGAATGGCAAAAACACCTGTGAAGATAGGTGGAGGAAATGGCAAGACATTGAAATCCAAGACAATGTGCACTTCTACACACTGCCATGTACTGCAATTACTCATTGCAAGTTGCTAGTTTTGCTTAAAAGACAGTAGTAGGCTATTTGCCTAACTATTTTTCCCATGTTTTGAAGTGACTATTTGTCACTAACACCGAGTAGACTTGAGGTGTTCAAGTCTATACAAATTTTCAATCAAGTACCCAAAATTGTAATTATTTGGATGAACATAAGGGATTGTAGCTAGGTGACTAATGATGGGCTTCACATTGCACTCGACCTTCTTATTTCATCATGTTTGGAACCAAATTCCTTTCATAGATTATCTTGCCACATTATGTCCCATTTGATCATAGATTCGCCTATCTTGTAGTGCATGACATTTGTGTTTTTGGGTTGCTACTAAGTTTGTCAACCATGGTCAACATTCCATGTTATGAAAGTTTATACATTTATGAAAGGAAGAAAAAGATGAAGATGAATTGCAACAAGGCAATAGAGTTTTCCTTAAAGTGGTGCCCTATTGGGTACCATTTTCACCTCCTATTTGGTGCCTCGTCCTCTCCTAGTTGTGTTCAAAGTCTTTCAATAAGGGACCAAAATTTGAAAACCCAACACAAACTCCCTTCCAAGAACACTTTTTCCAGCCCATGGGCTGCTTGCCTTTAATTTATGTTATACATGTTATATTGGGGTCAAGGAAGGCCTAAGGGGGCTATGGGGGTTTAGACTAGGGGATAGGGGCTATGGTTATATAGGTTATTAAGCTATATGGCTATTTAACCCATGGGGTATATGATTATGGGGTTATAGGATATAACACCCAACTAAAATTGAAGGACTATCTCATTGTAGTAGTTAATATAGTAGAACCTATAACAACAATAGAATCTTCGTTTCACCCTAGTTGGGAACATGCAATGCAACATGATATGAATTCAATTTCCAAGAATGACATTTGGACATTGGAAGAATTACCTTTAGCTAAGTGACCTATTACATCAAAATGGGTTTACAAGACTAAAATTAATGCTCAAGGTGAAGTTGAAAATCTCAAAGTGTGGATTGTGGTTTTGGGCAAACTCATGACTTAGATTACTTTGAAACCTTTCCACCAACACTAAGGTGGGGAAAAACCAAGTTAGTGGTAGCAAGCTAATGATCAAGGTGCTTATGGAAAATAAAATTGTATATCTAGGGATAGGGTAGGTGTATTTTCTTGGTTGTACAATATTGATGCAAATAAGTTAGATGCAAAGGAGATATTGGCAAAGTTTTGTATGCTTGATTACATAGCTAGTGATGCACCAAAATCTAAGGTTGGTTTTGGACATGAAGTCATCCCCAACTAATGCAACACTTTACATGAAAAAAGTTGGCAAGTTCATATACTTAATTGACACACTTGAGCTAATATTTCCTTAGTGATGAACATTGTTTCAAGGTTTGGTAGAACTCAAGAAGCTTGTGCTCGGATGTTGTGATGCAAATACTTAGGTACATAAAAGGGACTCTTAATTATGTTTTTTATTTTTGGCATGGGGAAAAGGGGATGTTTTAAGGTTACATAGACACAAACTAGGCAAAAGACTATGAGCATTGAAGGTCCATGTCTAGCTTCATATTCATTCTTGGTATGTCACCAATTTTGTGGAGTGCAAGGGGAACCCTCAAAATTTGCAACTTCCTCATTGGAAGCAAAGTATAGGGCGACGGTAGATGCCACCAAAGAAACTATGTGTTGAAGTACATGTTGATTGAACTTCAATTGCTCAAATATACAAATTCAATCAACTTGTTGTGTGATAACCAACCTAGCAAATAAGGGTGAATGTACTTTACAATGTCTCACTTTTGTACAGTTTAGGAAGTCCATATAAGTCAAACTTTTGGTTTTCAACAATGATTAAATGGTTGTGTGGAGTACTTTGACCGGTTCATGTGATGTCATGGGTTCGTAGGTAGGGGGTATGTTGTCTATGCGGGGAACGAGATGTAAACAATCTACACTAAGGAATTTTCAAACTTTCATGACAGGGTTTTGGGTTGGATCAATCATAACCATCAACTTGCTTTAGGTTAGATGCACCTATAGAAGATCCAAAATGCCTTCTCGCTTGTTGTGTACTATGTTTCTCGATTGATGCACATGTATTGTGCCAGAACTTTGACAAGGGCAGAAATCACTTGAATGTAGTCAATTGGTATTATAACATTTTTTTAGAACTTGAGTAGTAATATATGCGAAATCTCCTATGTCACTTTTAGTAGATAGTGGTGTAAGTACAGGTGGGAAACTTGCGGTGAAGGTGAAAATAGAAAAAACTGCCACAACATGTTATGTCGATCCTTTGTATGGAACAAAACTTAACATTATTTTTGACAAGAAGACCGAATTATCTTGAAAAAGTTTATGGGAAAAATATGGCATTTGCAACGAAGGTATAACACCGAAAAGATTGAAGATAGGGAAAGAGATAGAAAAAGAGGTTGTAACATCGTTTGGGCCTTGTAGTCGTAACAACTACAAATATTACCTTACTAAGGACAAAGCTTTGATCTCTAGGATAGAGACCTTGTGGATGATCATGCACCAGAGAACACAGGTGCCCAACACTTGGATGATTAACAAGGCTGAAACTTGTGAGATTGTTTACAAAATCAAAATAAGGAAGAAGGTGAACTGGTGTGTGTTGGTTGAATGGACCATATGCAACTAGCTCTGTAGGCTACAATCTTTGGAAGCAATTCTATGCGACAAATTTGGGCCTAAAATACATCTAGATAGTTTTGTGGGTTTAGACAAGGAGGAGGAGGAAGGTTTTATGCCATATTCCTCAAGCATGCTTAGAATTTCAAGCAAACAAATGCCTATTCTTGGGAAGTTTTTGGTTTAGTGCATCAAACACTAGCAAGATTATATTTACAATTTGTAGAAGGACCTTCCAGCCCTAGAAGAAATCGTCTCTTCATTGCAAAAGGTGATTGAAGAAGCCCAAAAGGAATTTAAGAAGGTCAATGGTCAAGCTAAGTATCGCCTCATGTTTATTTCATCTGGACAGGCAAAGTTGGTTCAGTTGATTGAAGAGCTTGAAGTGCCAATCAAGAAGGTTGAGGATTTGTGATGTTAGAACAACGTGGAATAAAAAATACAAGCAACTCTTGTTGAGTAAGGGCTTTTGCAAAGGAGAGTTGATATGCATGTGTTTGGTTGACAACTTTAAAGATATGTCCCGCATAGGGGACGAGGAGCACACAAGGTTGCATCAAAAACATGTATTAACAGAAGAGGCATGGCGTTCTACACTCCTAAAGTTCGATGGCTAGAAGTGACAAAAGTTTACACTTTGTGTTCAAGTCCAATCAATGTGAAGTGAGAATCAACGCCCAATTTTTGCCCCATTGCCATTGCCATTTTTAGGTTTGGAGGGTGAAGATGATAATGCTTACCCTAGCCTTTTAAGGATTTTCCCTTGCCCATTGTGTCATAGGTTGTTTGAACCTATTTAGGATGTCAAGCTTTCATCTTGCAGACACTCATATCATTCTTGGTGTGCATTAAATCATTTTTTCGCATCTACTAAATGTTTGTAGGAAGGTTGTGGGCAAGAAATGCATCCCTTGTGGTGGGCATAAGCAGGAATCAAAAAGTCGGGCATTACTGAAAAAGTGAAATTGCAAATGGATTGGACTACAATGGTTCCTACTTTGGGCAATTTTGCATCTCCTTATTTTGTCCTTGTTTCCTTTGTTGATGCTCAAATTGGCAACATTTGTGTTATAGAGTTTGCAGGGTTCCAATTCACACAATCCAGACCACCTTGTTCCTTGTTTAATTTTTTAGGGTTTAGATAAAAGTGCAAGTTTTTGTAGTCAACTTATTTCACTATTCATATTAAAATTGTCTCTATCTCTATGAATGAATGCCACCCAAAATCCAATGTTAGCCATGATTGTGTTCATGGTCACACTATAAGTCTAACAAGTGTGTTTGAGGAATCTTATTTCCATTTTGTGGTATATTGTGTTGTGGCTAGCAGATGCCATGAAGTTTCTTCACAATCCATGTTGTTTTAACCTTGTCATATCTTATTTCAAATGCTTAGCAAGTTTGCCAAACTAAGTCCCTTATTAGTCACATTAGTTTATTATATAATGCCTTGATGTCCTACAAGAATATTCCTATCTATCTAATAGTCAACCAAAGCTCCTCCAATATTCACATATTCCATGAAATCTTATGTATGTATGAAAATCATTGCCACTAATGTTCACATGTTTGCACTAAAGTCCTTGTTGAGTTTTGTAAGTTTCTCATAGTCATAAGAACCTTTTCCCATGTTTAGAAGGCTCCATGTGACTCCTTAGTGGAGTCCCATTCAAGTGGCAGACAGTTACTGATTGGTTCCCAATGTCCACATGTTTTCCCCTTTTGAAACCTACGTGTTGTTAACAGTCACTAAAACCTTATGATTGTCCATGTATACTTCATTTATACTCCTATTCAATGTGTTGTAGTCCCTAAATTTTTTGTGTAGTCCAAGTAGAATCCTTGTTGATTCTCACATGTTGCTAATAGTCACTAATATCACATCTAAAATCCTAGAGTTTGCTATTGACAATCACTAAAACTTAGCACCAATCCATATTTTTTAATCTTTAGTTCCATATGTTCCAAGAAGTCACTAAAACCTTGCTTTATCCATGGGAGTCCTTTTGAATCCTTTATGTCCATTAATAGTCCCTAAAACTCCAATTGCCATACATGATCATTCCATATCCATTGGTAGTCCCCAAAACTCCAGTTTGCCATCCATTCCACATCCATCTTCATTCCATATTTTAAATGTCTCCTAGTTGGTCCCTACAACCACCTTGCAATAGGGCTTAATGTACTTCTAGCCTTTCATATTCAGGTCCCTAGAATTTGTTCTTATATATCCTATTCTATAGACTACTACTTAAAGCTCATGACTAGAGTAAATTGCATAGATGATATGTACATATCTAACTCATTTGTTTGTTTTTGTTACATGGTGTAAATTTGCAGACCTAGTACAAACCTTTGTGTCACTTTCAATTCCATTGGAAAAATGCCATGTGCCCACACAATCTTCCACCATAAGCCCCTCAATTGGCTTTATTAAGTTGGATCTAGCACCACAACCAAGTGGTGGGTAGTGTATTATGGCAACAATCACATCTTTTAAGCATAATCATCATTCCAAGTTGAAGGATGCCCATCAACCACCCACATAGTCAAAAGCACAACCATAACTATCCCCTATCAAAAACGCAAGAAAAGCCATCATTCAAAGAAGAATTTGATGTTAGGTGATGCTAGTCAAGATAAGCAAGCCCTTGAAGACAATTTGAGATTCTCTCAATGGGAAGAGGAAGACGAGGGCGAAGAGGAGGAGGAGGAGGAGTCGGATGAAGGCATAGGTACATCTAGCAAGGGAAAATCTGATATGGAACAACCAAATGACCAAATTTTTGAAAGCCCCTTGAAGAAGCATAAAAAGAAACGTGAAAAATTGTCAATTGTTAAAAGGGTTTCTACTTCTACAAAGATGCAAGGTGTAGAGGTGAAGACAAGGGCCACCAAGTTGAAGTTGGGGAAATAGAGGGTATGCCATATGTACCAAGTATGCAAACCTTTCCATGTTCAATCCAAATTTTGTGTGAATTTTTGTTGGTGCCCATGTATTCATGAATCTAAAAGTTTTCAAGGGATTTAACAGGTGGAGACAAATCAACCTACACATGAGTTTTTAGCATCACATTTCACTTGGCTATGGGCAACCTATGAACTATATAAAGTTGAATTTTAGCTAGGTTTAATTCTAGCATGCTTGGAACCTTCAAATTCCACTTGAAAATACCAAGTGTATTTACTACTAGTTATATTAGTATTAGATTTTTTTTGTTGTTGTTGTGGTTTAAGGCACCTAAATATGCGCATATTAATATATCAATTTTTGTTAGCTTTCTATACATTAATGTGTAATGTTTGCATGTCCTAGAAGAGGGTTTATCATGGCTTTTGTAGGTTCTTTTAATGTGTAATGATTTATGGACCTTATACCATATCTATGTGCATTGGTGGAATTAGTAATGTCAGTCACCCATGATATTGAAATCTCAAATTCCACAAGTCACAACTAAATTTCATATTTCAAATTATGAGGTTTGTGATCTATTGGGATTTCACATCACTAGAGAGTTTGGTGGTGTTTGATGTTGGTATGTGAGAGATGCAACTATTATATTTAAGTCCAAATTGATCATCTCTGGGTTTTGTCATCATTGCCAATCCTTTTTGTTATTGGCATCGTGTTTTACTAATACTTGAGGTATGTGTCTAATGCAAGCTTTCACCTTGGGATTCTTGCAACTTTGTGTACTCTCTGGATTGTATGCAAAAACTTCACTGCCAAAATTTAAAAGAAGGGGATTGGTCAGCATTAATTCAATGGATTATTTGATATTGTTTTATTAATGGCATTACACAACTTTACAAAAGATATCAAGTTTGTTGCCATTATTTTGTACTACTAGCTTTAGGGTCGTCACAATATGTGTAAGCATTTTGCTAATTGGATTTTAACATGCACTAGGAGAAAGCAAAAAATAATTTTTTTGGCCTATGCAGAATGGCAATTATAGTCTTCACATTTTAATGGGTTTTGAATGTCTTCACAACTAGGATTTTAGTCACTGTGTTTACCGACATGTTTGCATTTGTGTTGACATGAATGTTATGAGCTATTTCTTATTATGAGGCTGACACAATTATGTTCACATGTTTAAGCTCTAAGTGCAAATGGGCATTCATCCTGGGGAAGTTGAGTTGTAGTATCATTATTTGTAGCAGAATTTATGTATGACTATTGATTTTTGATCTGCACGTGAAAATGCTTGGTAATTAGATTTTGGCAAGGTGAAGGAGAAACAAATGATGAAAATAATAGTTCATTAGGACACAAATTATCTTTGAAGACTTTGGCCTTATGCTTTGGATGCTCCTAGGATTATGCACTTGTTACATATCCATTTTGTTCTTATTGCTTCCTACTCCCCTTTTTGCACTACATTAAATGAAGGTGATTAATGCTAGAGCAAGAAGAAACAAGATTGTGTTTGTGAGTTGTCATTTATTCTTTGTTGGTTTGTATGTTCATTGTTTAGGGATGTATGTCATGGTCTAGAGGGTTCCTATAACATTGAACTATGGTGCTACAACCACAGTTTGATATTGTGCATACCAAGTTTAATTTCCAAATCCATTGCTTGCAAATTATTCCTGATTTTTTTGAAATTTTTTGCTTTAACTATTTGTGTTATGCAAAGCCTTGGTGTGTGTAACATGGCGGTTCTCCACACATATGAATGGGTTCTTGATGTCTTCATGGCTTCAAGTTTGGTCATTGTAGTTACTAACTTATTATTCATACATTGACATAACTACTATGTTGTTGCCCATGCTATGAAGCTTACACAATTGTATATATGTCTGGGCTTTGAATGTAGTTGAACATTCATTAGGTGGGGCATGCAACTAAGTAAAATTTCACCATGGATAGGTTCACAACGTACATGACTACCTCCTAGTGGTGAAATTAAATTAAGAAACATCTAATGAATATGCAAGTTTTTCAATCCTTTTAGTGTTTTAGCTATGATGTTGTCTCTCACTTTCAATCTTTTAATGCAAGTTAAACAATTTAGTATGTGCATCAAAATATGTGTTCCAAATTGGCTGCATAGTATGACAATAAAGTCAAAAGGTTTTCAACAACTTGTTATATTTATGTGAATGTAGTTGTAGATTTCTAAATTGGCATCATGGGCTTCTAACTAAATGTAAAAATTCATGCAAAACTAGACTAAAGATGCAATTTGTCTTTTTCAGGAATTGCACAAGCACTACATCAAAATGCAACCTAATTCATTATGGGTTTCATTAGATTTTGAGTGAATGTGGACATTTTTGCCATGGTGAAATTAATCAACCCCCTAGTGAATAAGGACTAGTTGCTATGGATAGTGAATTGGTCCACTAAGACCTAGTGGAATACAAATTTACCAAGTCATTTCATTTGTTAGTTAATTAACTAGGTTACATGGGAATTAGTTGAATTATTTAATATTTAATATCATTGATCATTTCATGATGTTTAACCTATGAATTATTGACACATGTCATTACCTATGCTAAGTTAAAAACTTAACCTAGGTATGTAGACCATGTAATCAACTTAAGTAAGCACCTATTATAGGGAACTACATAGAAGAATATTTAATCAACTTACCATTGTTGACCACATACACACCATTTGTGAAGTTTGATCCCTTGACCTCTAGAATGGAGGAAAACACCCCTACCATTAAGCCATCACATTTGTTGCAATAATGTGTTACATTTGCCTATATGGGTGTCCTTATGCGAAAGCAAAAAAAAATTTATTTTTTTGTTAGCTGGCCTTTTTGCAAGGGGCCCTCTAAAAGGGTTGGAATAGTTTTGAAAAAAACAAAAATGTACCAAATGATTTTGAAAAATAGTAAAATATGAAAAAAAAAAAAAAGGCAAGCCATAAAGGTTGCTAAAGAGGTTGTAGGTCACTTTGCAGAGGAAAACTCCATCCATAGAGGCTATTAAGATAGTTGATAGTAAAATAGGCATGTTTACTGCGATGAGGGGTACTTATTCTATTTATCAAATACTTCATTTAAAACATTATAAAAACACAAACTTTGAAAATTCATTATTGAGATTTTGTCCAAGTGAAATGATTAAAGTTTAATTTATTTATTTTTTCAATAATGTACATAATTGCATTTATTTCCTTTTGAAAGTGTAAAATCATTTGAACAAATTATTTTTTGAATATCATTATTCAATAACATTTCAATGACCATTTTTTTGAATTTTAAAAAAATAAATGGATAAGATTTTTGCTAACAAAATAATAATACTACCTATGTTAAGTTATTTTAAACTATTTTAGGGTTACTTTTCATTATTCTAAGTTATTTCACCTTACATTATTTACAACTATTTATCTTTATTTTCAATTTTTTACTATTTTTAGTTATTTCACCCTAGGTTATTTTCAATTATTCTAAATTATTATTGGCTATTTTATGTTACTTTTGACTATTTTAGGTTATTTCACCTTAGGTTATTTTCAACTATTATAAGTTATTTTTGGTTATTCTATATATTTTTTGTTATTGTAGGTTATTTCATTTTAGCTTATTTACGGCTATTATAATTAATTTTTTGTTATTTTAAGTTTTTTCATTTTAAGGTATTTTCGATTATGTGAGGTTATTGTTGGTTACTTTTGGTTATTGAAAGTTATTTCACCTTATGTTATTATTAACTATTATATGTTATATTACCATAGGCTATTTGTGGTTATTTTATTGATGGTTATTGGTTGATTTTTTATTGGTGGTTATTAATGGTTATTCTATTAATGGCCATTAGTAGTTATTTTAGTGGTGGTTATTAATGAATTCTATTAATGAATTATGTTAATTAGTAGTGAAACACAATGTTTACATAGTGATATTATAACGAAATAACTTTAACTAGGGTGAAGTCATTAAAGTGAAGTACTCTTATTTCACTTTTAGGGTCTCATTGTGATTTAGGTTAATGAACTACACCCGATTTTTTGTAGTAGTGAAGTCTTGTCAAAATGTTTGACAAATAATTGTTTCTTTGTTTTTTAAATGTGCATTTAACTTGACAAGATTTTTTGGAACCATATCCATTGGTACTGACTCATGGTTGGTAGGTGGTGAAAAGTTTTATTTTAATTTGTGGGAGGTTATCTTGGTCGGTGTTTACATCTCTCCAATGAGACATTAGATGTATTGTGTTGGAAAACACCAATATGTTTTCATGACCTTTCCATAGGTTGGCTGTAAGTGTCATGATGCATAATAACTTTTCAATCAAAGTTTGTTTCTTCAAAATGTTTAAGGATAAATAAAACACAATGAAGTTTTACCCTCACAAGTTTGTTGTAGGTTTGCATTAATCTACTCTTATCTATTGTTGATTAGTTGTGTTTTTTAAAGTGCTAGCTAACATCATGACTTTGTTTTTTTACTATTTATAAGAATGTAACACAAATTTCAGTGCATAGATGTTTATATAATAATGTGCCAAAAGTTTGAAACAAATTAATGTATATACTATTGTAAATTATGGCACCTTGTGATCACTATTATTCATGATAAAGGTTACATGGTCTGATATAGCTTTTGATGAAGGTGTTTTTTACTCCTTAATATGCATTAACACAAACCTTCACAAATGCGATTTCATCAGTCTAGATAGCAGTAACTCTAATAACTAACCTATAGATCTTGAACCTCGTCCTTAATATCCAAGGTAATTTGCATGCATGTTTTAGACCTACATAAGACATAACAATGTAGTTAGAGTTGCCACACATCACAATCTTGTTACAAAAATTGATTTGCTCATAAAATCAATAAGGCTAACACATAAAGCCTTGCTTGGGTTGATTATATCTCACAAATGACTAGTGAAAATAGTCCAGGACCAGTGACCATGCCCTTCATTGGGAGCTCTGTCAAGCTTTGAACATATGTTGACCAAATGAATATAGTTGTGGCTTTTGGGTGGCTCACATCTCCATAAATGATTGGGAGATTCACACACTAGGAGCCATAAGACTAAGCCTAGCCATTTCTAAATAAGCACAAACCTTCAAGTTGCTACCATTTATTTGCAAAAATACCATTGCAATTCATGTCTTTAGCATCGAAGTTGTGCTAAAATATTTATCAACCATGTGCAAGCATGTAAGCAAAATTCATCAGCAAAACATGTGTATACCTTAGCTATTCAAGCATAGAAGTACACCTTAAGTTCACCATGGACAAGTACATCAATAGATCAAGCTTTTCTTACAACTTCACCACAGTGATAATTTCACCCTTGACAACTTTGACATACTCCTTTGTAATCTTCCAATATCAAACTAAGTCTTATTCATGTATGGTGATAGCAACATTAAATAGAAGCAATAGATGATCAAGCTTCCTAATTAGTTTATGGCTTCACTCATTCAATCACAAAAACCCATCTTGAAGATGGAGGTACAAAAAAGGTAATTTATAGTAAAAACATTCCAAACCAAATTCAAAAATAAAATTCATGCTAAAAGGGAGTCCCTTAAGAACAATGGACTTGACTTTTAGGCTATCAACATGACATATGATTAGTTCAACAAAAGTGATGATTGAAGCTATGATGCAAGGGTAAAAATCTATTAAATTAATTATTCAATTACATTGGAGAACTTAAAACCTCCTACACTACCTTGTTGTGAACCCTTGGGGAAGGCCTCCTTGATGCCTATATGCAACAACATTGGCAGGGAAAACTTCTTGGCACACAAACAATCAATAGACAAAATGAGGAACTATAATCAACTAAAGTATTAAAATTGTACATACTAGCATTAAATTTCAAGAATTTTGTTTTCTCAAGCCAAATTTTTAACTAATTTTATACTTGCATTATCTATTTGGCTTTTGAGCAACATATTGAATCCCACACTAACTTCAAAGTCACTTGCCAATCCTATGGTAGTCCATGCCATTTCTTATATAGTCCCACATGCACCCCAAAGGTACTAGCATCTTGGTGTAGTCCCATGTGCTCCCCAAAGTCATTAACATCCTGGTAGAGTCTATCATTTCATATATAGTCCTGCATGCTCCCCAAAGTCACTAACATCATGTCATGGTCCATGTCACCCCATAAACCTCCCACATGCTCCTAGAAGTCATCAATATCCCATTACAGTTACCATGAATTTTGGAAGCAAAAACACAATACTTATTTAAATCAAATTCAATATTGGATTAGGTTTTTGGGTAAAGTTAAAAAATTTACACAACATTTAACAAAAGGAATGAATGCCCACCTCAAATGAATTCAATGCCTTACCAAAAAACATGATTTCACTATGACATTCATCAACTAGAATATACCAATTAGAGGATGACATAAATTATAAGGTATGGAATGAGTAAAAAATCAATTTGAAATTTCTTGCCAAGCTGTTGGATGGTAGCTATAACAACAACAAATGATGCAAATCAATCCCACCTAATATATATATCCATACAAGATCTTCAACAAAATGTAGAAATAAAAGAAAACATTTTAGCATCAGAAAGCAAACTCAATGTTTTTACATGCATGCATCTAATGATGGTTGTTTGGTCATGTGATTCATAACATCTCTGATCCTCCATGGATGTTTGCAGCCTTAAAATCAGAACACATCAATGATGAAACTTGTGTCTGGTTATCACCAATTACCAACCTTGAGGATACCTAGCTCAATAAAGTCAAAATACATAGACATGAGGAAACCATTGACTGGGCTATAACCAACAACTTAATGATCTATATTTAGTTCAGGAGTTATTGATGGTTTGAGAACACAACGGTGATCATAAACTAAAAAAAGGAAAAAAATTGACCAAGGACAATCTTTGGACTTACATTTTCATTCATTTTGCAGAATGGAAAGTTTAAAATGCCTTCGATATTTTGGGCTAAAAATGGCAAAGAGCCCAGATTAGGGCACACGGGTGCTACAACATGTCCATGGATCCATAATCAACTAACATACCAAGGTCATCCATAGTAATGTACGAGTGAGAGACAGAAAATGGATCCTTCTAATGGAATGTGTGAAAATGTTATAATGTAAATATATAGTTACCTACACTCATAACCTTATCTAGAGATTAATTTTAATTAATATTAGACTTATCTAGGTTCCTACAATTAAGGTGAATCATAGTTGTAACATGTTAATAAGAAATTACATCCAATAATTTGCTCATGATTTTTGTTTTACTTGCACAAGCTATACAAGCTGTTTTATATAAGGTTATTTACAAAGCTTACACATTGTTCATGATTTAATCCCTTTGCCCCAATTAGAAACTCCTCATTTAAGCTTGGAAAATATGGTGCAATGGTTGTAATATGATCTTTGGATAGATGGGGGTGGCCAAAAACTTGTCTAGAAATTTGTAAAGCAATGAAATAGGTAAAATTAGTGTGCCATGTATGTCCTTAAATATTTAGAATGCAAAGCAAGCCAACTATTGTCATTAGGATAGATCATTTTCAACAAACACTTGATCTTCAAATCATTTATTGTTTCTTAACATGAAACATATTTTTGAAATCATAGAAAAAAATCCACAATATAACTACCAATGTTAGTTCTAGCAAAATCAAACCTAACATTGCACAAGAATGGGTGTGGTCGTAACCTTAAGAATGCCATTTGCAAAATGTCAAACCATTTAGCCTTGACAGGATCAACCCTTCGTTGCACACACTATGATATTGATTTGCAATGTGTAGGAGGGGAAACTATGGTGTGAGGGAAGAGGACAAACATGTGTTGTAATTGTTGCCCAAAAGAAAGATAAGTAGAGTGGGTGAAGAGATGGAAAAAACACATTCATAGTTCGAGGAGTTCCAAGAAGCTCTTTAAGGGCATATGACATTGAGGTGGGGATCCAAGAATGTAGTAAACTACCAACACACTCCAATGAGTGCATGTGGATCATGTTTGCCTCATGTCGTAAGCTAATTAAACTTGATATAAAGCTTGACCACATCAAATCCCTTTTTCAAAATTTTCCCCAAGGACAAACCTAAAAGAAGATACCTCTTCCACTCCGCCCCTTTTATCACAATGCAAAATCAATTGTAACCATTCTCTTTCCAAGCTCTTGGAATCTTGTACTCATAAATTTGGATACCAACATTATCTACATATTTGTAGAATGAATATTATGGCCAAGTCATGTCAACTTTCCATAGAAGGCAATGATATTCATATTGGAGTCATTTTCTTGATATTTTTGCAAAATGATCAAGTTTTCAAAGGGATTGTGCATAGAAGTATGAGGCTTCGAAGAGTGTTGTAGAGTTCAATAGCCATTTAGAAACTTCTATGAAATAAATGAAACTAGGTACATCAACAAATCTTAGGTGAAGTTGTAATGTATGTTTGAGGAATTTCCAAACCACACAAAAAGAATCAAGACAAGCAATAATATGCCTTACATTTATTCCATAACACCTAAATCACATTTAGTAGTGGGGTGCTAAATAATTTATTTGTTTAATAAAATATATTTTGACATTCAATATATAATTTTCAAGACATGTGTTGTTAAACACATATTGAATATTGAATGAATTTTGAAAGGGTAATTGGAAACTTTCTTGAACTTAAGTCTGAAATCTAATTGTAATTAATTTTTTTGATTTTTGTTGAATTTCCAATGACAAAAACTATTGAATTTTCAATATCTTTGGCACCTTAGGTCTAAAAATTACAAAATTACCTCCATGCAATTATAATTATCAAGGGCTTTCCAATGGTTCAAAGAGTATGCACCAATTTTCCTATTATTTTTATTTTTATTTTTAATTTATTGAATTTTCAATGACAAAATTATTCAAAATTCAATAACTCTTGCACTATAGGCCTAAAACACTTCAACGCATCCTACTCATTGAAGGCTTCCCAACAATAGTGGAAGGCTGATGAGAGGTACCATGGTTTTGGAGATCTCAACATGACAAAACAAAACAAACTACCTTCCTTAGTAGATAGATTTTCGAAGAGTTTTGGTTTGCACTATAAAATGTCTAATATGTTTTACACAAATGACAATGTCAACCATTTTTCATCTATTTTGATATCTATCATCCATCAATTACATTTCTTGATTCTTGTTTCCATTTGCCTTGAAATTTCTTGATTCTTATTTGTCACCTTCCAATTCATGTCCACATATTTCAATGGATTACAAGAGAATGCATAGAGGATTTGTGCTTTTAACAATGGGTGAGAGCTTTAAGATTGTTAGTGAAACATGTTAGGAAAACATGTGTTAGATTTTAATGTTTACACAATGATATTCACCAAACATTTGCACCCATAGTGTCACCAAAGATTGGAGTCATATTATGGGACATGTGAAGTGTGTACAACTGCCTTGACAAAAAAGAAAAGTTGAAGAACATGCCAATGATTCAGGCTTATAAAACCTTTTTAACTTTTTGGCAGTGGGCAACTCAATATTTTGACAGTTCAAGTAGTGAATTTCTTGACAAATCAGCAATTTAGAAAATGAGTGAATTCTCACCAAAACCAATAAACCAATCAAGTTCTACACTAGCAGTATTGGAAGCATTATGAAGACTTCAAAAAAATTCAAATTTTGACATACTAAACCTTACATTATTGCCTTCAGGAGATTTTTACTGAGACATCTTTGAGACCGAGACAACATAACTTTCTTACAAGCAAACACAGAAAATATTGCTACATTTATCCATGTATATAACAAATGCAAACAAACACAAATATATATTAGTACATTTATCCACATAGATACCAAATGAGAACAACTTATCTCTAGAATCTTCCAAGGTAATTGGAAATCTTTTAAGGATTGAATACACCCCATGATCGAGAGAGGGCTCAAAAAAGAAGAGACCTATGTTATCAATTTGAAAGGAGAGACTGAAATAATGAGATCTCTGCCCTAAAGTGGACATTTAGTAGGGTTTAGATTATACAAATCATGCTTGACAAGCCAATTCACTATGTTGATAACTTGGGAAATGTGGTGCACTCAATGTGAGGAGGAAGCTCGCTTAAAGTGAGGAGCATATGGACCAAATTCCTAGTCCTCTAGTTGGCAAGAAACTTTGAAGAGAATGTTAGACATGAGATTAAAGAGAAAAACTAATCTTCTTTTGTAATATTGAGAAAGAGTACATGACTACAGACAAATTGCTCAGATATGTACTGGCTCAAATCTAGCTCCTACTATGTCTGGTCCTTTGAAAAACGCATCACTAATTTGAGCCTAAGTAGTAGAACATGAGACTGGACAGCAGAGCAGCCTATTTGCAGCCCTCCACAAAGGATGAAATGAAATTCAGTTCCTCTGATCTCCACAGGTCTCCTAAGTAGAGACCAAATTCCTTCACTGGGCCCTATGAAGAAAAAGCTCATTATTTCTTCATGCTTGCGTATAGACTGTCAATTTCTTTCTGGAAAGCACAAGACACAACCCACAAAGTTGGACATTGTGAGGCAATTTGCAAAAAAATTCCCTTTCCAAGTGACAATTCTTTTCTTTTGACTTGCTTGAACATGATCCCACAAGAGTGAGAGAATGGGAAAGATGATCATGGCCATGGAAATAGATGCAAAGGGAGGGGTTTCCTACTAGAGCAGAGTTTGGGATAAGCTTTCACCTTGTAGTATTTCAAGAGCTGAGGTCTCTTGAGCTTATAAGTAGGGGTTGTTAGATCACGCTCCACATCAAATGGCTGTGGCTCTAAGTGCACCCCCCTGATCTGTTCATATCCTTTCACCTGCAAATGCATTGTAAAACTAAGATCCCTCAGACACCAGATCAGGTATCCTGAGACTAGTGTCAATAAGTCTTGGGTAATATAAGGAATTTCAAGCACAAAAGATAATTGAAAATTTTGATGTCTAAACTCACCCCAGCCTTTTTGCCAGTAGCATTGAGCTCAGCAAGGATGAACTCATGTGCCTTTTTGCTCTTGCACAGAGTTGTAAAGTTTCCATCTTCACCATTGGAGGAAGCCCAATCCACGAGTGCCTTTTCATTTGGAACAGCAACTGCTACTAGTGTTGACTCAAAACTGTTTCCATAAACCCAGATCTGTGAAGAGAAAGCAAGGATCACACATGTTCCATTACTGTCAGTAGTGGCTCAATTTTCAAGGTGCACCAAAGTTGCAAGCATACAGCACAGTAATATCTGTGAAAACATGAGAGTACATTCTTGGTCAAAGATTGCAAAACTTTAAGATATATTTTCTCAAACGGGAATTAAAAAGGAAAATTAAAATTTCAGTGCTGCCTGCACATTCTAATTCAGTCATACATGTCTGTACAGGGCATCTAGTAGCATACCGCATCAATTGCTTGACACTGCAAAAAGTCGTTCTCAAGTTTCTCAACTGCAACATATTCTCCTTGAGAAAGCTTGAAGATATTCTTTTTGCGATCAATAATTTTCATGGCACCATCTGGTTGCCACTCCCCAATGTCACCTGTCATAAATAAAGTTGACATCAAATGTGAGTTATACGAAGGCTTGGTCTCCCACAGAGGCCAACCATGAGTATGCTTGTTTAACCAAAAAACAGGAAGCATTCCTTCCATATAGGGATTAAAAAAAGTCTATGCTCAGAGGCAGAAACATGGGACTATAGTTACCTGTGTGAAACCAGCCATCAACCAGGACCTCGTTAGTAAGATCTTCGCGTTTGTAGTAGCCAGAAAACAAAGTATTACCCCGGATGCAAATTTCTCCTTGTGGAGTCTCACCAAATGCATCATAATTGAGTTCGGGAACTGATTCTAAGCGTGCATCAATGTTGGGCATGGGAGGGCCCACTGTCCCATTCATGGAAATCACATCTGGCACTTGGATGAAGCTTGCTGCACATGTCTCTGTCAACCCTATAAAAGACCAGGATGCAGCACATAAAGTGGGAGGTGGATAAGATGTCAGCTCTTGACAAAACACTGACTTGCCAATTACTCTGAAAGATCAGACAAGGAGGAGAGTGAAAAAATTAACTCCTGTTTGAAAAGGAGATAGTCAATCAACCAAAGACACATTGATCAAATCTGAAAGGAGATTTGACCAAAGTGAAGATTCCCTAACCCACATGATTTCATTGAGGAAAGGCATTGATCGAGGCAGTTTTGTTCATGGCAGTAACTTACTACATCAGGAGATGCTATGATTCGAAAGAGGCAATCATATGTACATCTAAAACAGAAAAGCCTGGCACCAGACTCACATTCCCCTAGTATAGCAGAGAAAGGAGAAATCACAGAACAGAATGTGGTAGTTCATACCATAACCCTGAAGGATAGGAGCACACATAACAACCCGTAAATACTCCTCAACATGGGAGGACAGAGGTGCTCCTCCTGATAGAACAATTCGAACATGCCCACCCAGGGCCCTTTTCACCTTCAAGACCAAAATGAAATCAGACACCAATCTCACAATAAACTTGCATGTGTTCTTGGAAGATAAGAAATAGTATAATTCTTGATTGCAAGGCCATTTATCACAAAATTTGGACTGACCTTGTTGAAAAGCAGAAGATCAAAGATTGGAGATGCCTTGTTGTGTTTGTGGCCTTGCTTGAGCCGGTTCAACTTGCTGTAGCTCCACAGAAATGCAAGGATAAAAAAACCATCAAATTGTAACCACCCACAGTACTCCAGAATTAGATGATTTCTCCATATTGGGATTAGACTTTATAAAAGTCTCTGAAAATCCAAAGAGACAAAATAAAAGTGCAGAACTGAAGCTAATATACTAAAAGCACATGCACAGTACATAAGTGAAAAGTTTTTTCAAAATCCAGAAATGGAAATCAGCTCAATCTGGAACAAAACTCACCGGGAAAAACCAAAATTGAATAACCAATTTGAGATACTTCCTGCTGCAGCAATCCGTTGCTGGATTCCTGCAATGAGTTGGATCAAACTAGTGAAGACACCCCTTTGTTTTAAGAGCACTTTTCTCAATCAGCATGCCTGAAAAACTTCACATACTCATCTTTTAGTCTCTGTTATGTGCAGGAATGACAAACCTGTGGTGATGCGGTCAAAGACACGAGGAACTCCCACAAAGAAGGTAGGTTTCAACTCTGCAATGTCTTCTGATACCTTCTTAATATCCTGCATGCAGCATGATGGTTCTGCTCAATGCAAGTATGCTTGCAAAATTCCAAATCACTTCCCTCTCCTCTGTCCCCATTCCTAATCCTACTGCTACATCCATACACATCCATAGTTTCTAGGCACGAAGACTGAGGGAAAAAGTATTCTTAATGTCATTGCACATTTTGTCTAGTTCATCTTTTGACTAATCCATCATGACACAAATAAATTTCTCATTTTACTTTAATCACACTTTGCTGATGAATGAAGAGGTGCTGTTGATAACGGGTTCAAGCCATACTCCTTGCCAAAACCCAATTGATGAGCCAGTAAAAACAAACATTTCTTCCGCCACTCGGTCAAAGATATGTGCTAATGGCAGAAAAGAAAAATAGACGTCATTTTCATCGACCTGCACATATACCAAGTGGAAAAATGTTAACCAAATAAATCTTTGCATGTACACAGACCCACAACTTGTAGAGTTCTGATTTTATAAATACCTTAAAGTTAATATCCATCAGGATGGGAACAATGTAAGAAAAATCTATAATTCACAGTAACTGAAAGATTTGGACATAATTGGGCACTAGAACAACATTACTGGTCAGAGCGGGGAACCTCACCACTTCATTCAGGGACTTGAGGAAATGGTCAAGACCAGCAATGGTGGTCAAAATGCTTTTATGGGTTAGCAACACTCCCTTAGGCTCCCCTGTGGTGCCACTTGTATACATAATTGTTGAGAGGTCATCACCAGCTGGTGGTGCTAAATCCACAGGATTGTTTGCCCCCTGAATGATGGAAAGCCCTTACAAAATCACTTCCATATTTCTTTTTCAGAATTGGAAGTACTAACTGCGACACATATCATAAAAAGGCAATGACCTTTTCCTGCTGAAAATTGATGTGGACTTATGCATGCATTAAACTTGCATTGTTTTCATTTTCAAAAGAAATTGAACTTTGCAAGATATTTGCTGGAAGCACTGACCAGATCCATGAATTCTTGCCATGAGTACAGAGCAACCCCAGATTCCTCAGCAGCAGCTTTCTGCTCACTAGTGAAAGCTCCAAAGCTGACCAATGCTGCACCCACTCAAATTACTTGTATCAGGATACCTGGAAGCGAGTTGGGAAAACCACAGTAAAACAGGTGACAGAAATTTGAACTGGGTTCTGTACTTGGTGCAAAATTTGCAGTGAGTCAATCATATTTCAGATCCTCCTCTTCACAGGTTAAAATAGATATCATGACCCTCCACTGTCCATTATACCTTAAATACAGTTTAAAAGAACCATGAATGCAGAGTACAACTTACTCTTCAGATATGTTGTGCACTTTGGCAGGGTTTGAATCATCTGAACAGTGCAAGTCCACCATACTCAACTCAGAAAAACATCAATATCAAGGACTAGCAGGAATATTTGCTCGTAAAACTTCAATCTTGGCAGGGAGCAATGCCAATGTGTGTCTTAGGAGACTACCATAGTAATGAGTTTACTAGTTCATCAAACAGGTCTGCATCTCAGGCCCCAAATCTCTTCATTGGTCAAGTGCTGACATAAAGGCTTCACATTGCAGTAGTTCAGCAGAAGCCAACAGTGTAATTACAAAAAGACATGATTGGATACAAAAGAATTTCACGCAAATTAAGTGTATGATCTTGTCCTTGCATACCAAGGGAAGCTTTGACTCTTGTACAAATGCAATGGCAATCTCTGCATGATTAGCAATAAACTCCACTGCATCCAACCCTGCAACCCACAATTGACACAAAGGCACCCGTGTGATTTACTGCTTAAAGATATCCAAAAATGGACAAGTCCACCTATCTGGAGCTCCATGGCCAACTGGATAAGCATAAACTATTTTAATGTAAAGTGATTTCCTCCTCTTTAAAGCCAAATGCAATACTAGTCCAAAAGGATAGTACCCATGTCAGAAAAAGGTGGGTAATACCAAGAGTGTCATAGAGGGGAACACAGACAATGCTGTGCCCATTGCAGGCCTGCAAACATGAATCCAATGGAAAGTATCTTAGCCCAGTGTTCCAAGAAGAAAACAGATGCAATCCATGGTAGATCAATGCTCCTCACTAAACTTCTGTTGTGGGGGATTGAGTATAGTGTCCTCACCTCCATTGCCATCAACCATTCTGGACAGTTTGATCCATAGATTCCACAGCGAGCAGTCTGAGAGGATGACACCAATCAACAACTCAGTTGTTTCCAGAAACGTTAAGGGGTGCCTCCCATCCCACTTATATTGCAATCACTTCCATCTGCATGTCACACTTCTGCTATTTTTGTGTTCTCTTCTTCTCATTGTCCATGTGTCATCAGCCAGCAATAGTTTTTTAGTTTCCCAGAAAATGGAAAAAGGTCAACTCTCCATGTTTACTATGCTTAGAGAGAACCTGTGGCATTCCTTCAGAATACTTACAGTTTGGCTTTTGGATCAATAATTGCTGCTATCTTGACTAATAACATCTGCTGCACTTTTCAAGACATCTTAACACTTTGTAATGTCCTCTAGTGTCCTCTTCTCTTCCATCATCTGCTGTTGTTTAAGCACTGTATTTTCAGACAGTTACCACGTGAAAGCAAAGAAAATACACATTTACCACATTTAGGTATGGGACAGCAACATACAGGATTTACTCCCAAATGGCGCATGGCAGAGCCAATATGAAGCACAGATTCATACACTTTCTGGTAAGTCTGCCACACATAGTTCCCTGCCTGCAGTAGTCAAAAGTGTACATGTACCATTGTAGTCAGGAAGCAGGATGTGGTTCAAGCTCATTCTGAAAAGAAGCATCATAACTCTGCATCTAGGAAAAAGGCTTCATTGTGTTGCAGTTGCAATTAAACTCAAAAGTTGTTTTCTTAAGTGCAAATATCACTGAATGAATTCATTCCTTTACTTATGCAAGAGGTTCTGATGCTGGCAATCTTTTCAATGAATGAGGTGGTCTCCTACAATACATATGATTCTGGGATGAACTCAAATTGAGATCAGGTATGGACAAGGCTACTCACTTTTCCATTTTCAATCTCTCGAACACCAAGCATACGATTGTTTGGCCCCCTTTTCACTGTCTGGCTGCAAGATACAATATTGACCCTGATCCTCAGATGATAACATGGACATATATAGAAACAGGAAAATTGCTGTGAACTGGTGTTAGAACTGTGTCAGATGCCCAACACTGATGAATGCCCTTGAACTACTGTTTCACTCATGATCCAGCCAGGGTTTAGGGTCCAAAGGTTCACCAGATTTAGAGCCTGACCGGATTTATGCAAATTCTAGTTGCATGAATGCAAATTGCAACACCAATTTGAAATAAGAAAGATCTTGTCCTCAAATTTGACATAAATAGTCCACAGAGCATTTATCTTGCCAGTCAAGAGATTCTGGTGCCAGACTTTTGACTCTTTGCACTGAATGAATGTAACACATTAGATAACCTGTTGGTGTTTTGAAAATGAAAATGCCTTGTCAGTCATTCATCCCCCACCCCCACCCCTCCCATTCTGTCCCTTGTGGGGGGTGGAGGGGATGTGTTGTACTTCTAGGTAGCTTCATTTTATTCACAAGACATGAGACATGTACAGCTATGGTTCCAACTGGTGACAAATTGGCCATAAACCACACTTACTCTGGACTACTACCACGGCTTAACCATCAACTGACAGCAGTGCAGGGTCAACACAAGGTCACATTAACAAGAGCGGTTTCCATACTCCCATCAAATAATCCCGCTGCACATCCACACCACTGTTCTTGCAAATACTGAATCAGTATTTTCCTTATTTTTCTTATCTTTGGACAAACGGGAGGAAACCTGAAAGAATTTTTGGTACAAGAACTTCAATCTGCACAGGGAGCCCTCCAGACTTCCAAACAGTTAAGAAAGCACAAAAGAGCAGTATTCAGGGAAGGTGTGTTCCTTGCTAAAATGCCACTTTGCCAACTTGCAGCAGAGACAAAAACAAAACTCAGAAGTGGTTCAACAGCAGAGATAGTCACACGCATGTTCGGAGACCTTCAACAGCAACATGTAAAGTATTGACCAGTTACCATAACATCCCCAGAGTTCATCAGCTACCAGGTTGACATCAATGTCATATATTAACCAAGGTACTGAGTTTCTGTCACAAGACAGGCAGTAACAGAAAACTCAGCCATGATGCTGGCTAACTTGACAAAACTGAAAGAGAAAGAGAAGGCCAAGGAAACCAAGAACAAAGACGTCCACAGAAAGAGAGAAAAAGGAAAAAGACTGAGCAAGAAAGGAGGAAAAAAAAGACATGAAGGGCTAAGAGCAAGATCTTTCAGGAATTATGTCAGGAATTATGCCATGAATGCCATGTCTCTTTCCTCTTTATCAAGGATAGAGGTGGAAAATCAGCATTTTTCATATACCTCACTCAGACACAACTATCATATGTACCTCACTTGTTCATCCTAGAACTGGGGATAGAATTCTGCAGCTAGATAGTGTGTAGCTCTATACAAAACAAGAAAAAATGATTTGACTCCCCAGAGACAAGTCACACTCTGAACAATTCATGCACGTGCCTAAATCGATAACATGATCAGAATGTGACATGGCCACTGCACATGGCCACACATTGTCACAGCAGCACAAGTTCAAAGAAATTAACAAGGTCTCCTAAGCTACTACTCAGAACTGACTTCTGACCTACCATCCTATCCACCAATACCCTTTCTGGTCATTCCCATGTTGGGTGCCACTGTCAGTGCTCTCGCTATTTGACAAGCAAATAGAAAAACTCAAAATCCAATACTAAAATTTTCCATGCACACCACAACGAGATATATATGGAAGCCCATATGTTGCTATAGACCAAGAACAACAACAAATTCAGACATCCCTACAATTCTCCATGGCACATATTGTAGTTATCAGGTTGTGGATACTGCCTTTGCACTAATGGAACAGGCCACTGGAAAAGGGTGGCAACCCTAGAGGTGAAACATCCAAACAACATTGACTTGCAAAGCTGTTAGCATCACAGAACATCATGCCTGCAAACAAAAAAGGGTTAAAAGTTTCTTATATGAAGGTAGGAAAGTTTGTGCAGACCAATGAGCAAGGACCTGAAGATCACCCCCAGCTTGACAGAGTCTGGTACACAAGGTTGGCATGGAGAATGACAACATGGAACCCACTCCTTGATTTTGGGACATAGGTTTTCCAAGTTGAAGGCTGCTAAGGCATACAAAAACATGGAATGCAAGCCTTGATTTTGAGATGTACATTTCCAAGTTGAGGTTTGTATCAGACAAGGTCCACAACAGACAGCAGTTTCTGCAAATCTGTTGTATCCCTGTAACCTGAGAAGATATGATCAGATCTCGATCACGGTGTCAATAAAAGTGTCAGAAGACACAAAAGAATATCCTCTCATAATACAGGTTCAGATCTAATTTCTGCTTAAGTCGCCAAAGAGAACATACAGAAAGTCTATTGATTTTCAATGCGCACTCAGCAGTAGCAGAAGTTTTTTAAGGAAATATGTATGAGATTGCAGATAAAACTCCACAACAAACACTTGGAAGCTAACTGAGTTCCAGAAAAACAAAAACTAACATGACAAGAATGAACATGTTCACTCACAAAGTACTGGACCATCACCTCCACCATAAATAGCAGAGACTAGCTGCCATGACTCCCACTGACTTCATCAGCTCTTGACAGTGTGTAGACAAGTATATAATAATCTGTCCAAAGTTTTGGGCAAACAATAACGCACAAATATGTGTCCTGAGTTTCTGTCGCATTCCAGAAGCAATGGGAAGACTCAGTAATGATGCTGGCTAGAAATCAAGGGACATAGGTAATATGAGAAGTCAACATCATCCTCGCTCAAGCTGTGACAAGCTTGTGAAGGTAAACTTCATTTCATCTTAGCTTTCCTCTTTAGAAGCAAGCATGTATGCCTGGCTTTTAGAGGCCATATGTACAAGGCTATGGTAATAGATTCCTTTAAGAAAAAGACATTCTGAGCTGTTATCCAGCTACATACATAAGCTCCTAATGCTGACTAGCTAAATAGTGATAAAAAGCCATGTGGGTAGAGAGAGATTACAGTTGTGACTTCCTGTTCATCTAGGCAGCAACCCATTTATGTGCATCAGCTTATGCATGCATCATCCACAGGATTTTAGTACCCAGTCTACACTCTCTCAGGTATTTGATCACAGAAATAGCTATCACAAGCCTGTTCAAAGTTCAGGAAGCTATCCCTTGACTTTCACTTGTTGTCTACTACTTCAGCAATAATCTGTCACCTGTCTGTAATTGGTGAAACTCTGCATTGAAGGCCAGAACAATCAAGATCTGATAGTTGAAGAGCAATTCATTTTCCTCACTCAAAAGCAACCCCAAATAATAAGCTGTTGTGGAAAAACCCTGGAAACTACAGAAATTCCTCATTTAAGCCCCTCCTCCTATATCTCGCATGACTGGCCATGGATACCAGGACAAAAGTTTGGAGTCAATAAGGAACTATTAAGGAGGTCCCTAGCTGGTCCAGACAAAGCTAGGAGTTGATCAGTGAAAGTGCCCAAAAATCAGAATATCCAGGAGCAATGAGTTCTGATTCTACTTGGCCAAATCTTTAGACTACTGCACTACCTTTTCCTACATTCAACATCACCTAGATAATCCTGGACAACCTCTTCTCTGTTTGCTATCTGCAAAATATGTCTGGTCAGAAATTAGCATGCATTACACATCAGGAGCACATGAGCATCACCTACTACAAGACTACTTCTAAGATTCCTGCAGTTGTTCAAAAAGCTGTACATGGAAACATAGCACAGTAATACCACACAGTATAAACACAGGACATGGTAAGCGGGTACTGCCTGAGTTTGATGGATTTTCCTGGAACAATTTGCAAGTCAAGAATGTAATCATAATATGTGATCGGTCTAATAGTTAGATTACCAAGATAACAATGAAAATCATCCGAGAACCCCACGCAGTTTTGTAGACTAAGACCAGCCGTATCAGAAACTTAGAACTAGAGCTGGTCGCCAAAGGAGCCCAGTTCTTCGTGGAGAGCGTAAGTAGGCAAGACTAATTATGATCGCCAAGAGACCAGGGTAATTAGATTGTTGAGGCTCTTGTGAAGCCGAGGGAGAGAGAGAGAGAGAGAGTAGGTCAGTTGTAGGAATTGAAATCTTACGAGAAGAGGTCCCAGGTGGTGAAAAGTCCTTCCGGAAGTGGAGGGAATCCATCTTTCGCGAACACGCTCCTGTATACGGGTCCTTTGGAAGGGACTCCATCGCTGCCCGGCACTCCTTCCTCTACCTGCACAATAAACCTCTCCACCTGGGCCATTCTAATTTCTTATCTCTATTTCACACACCTACAAGCCTCTGCTTCTCTGTCGCTCTCTACCTACCTACTCCCTCTCTTCGCGCTTCTTCCTATAAATCTGACGGCTTTACATACACACGTACACGCTCTTTCTCCCTTACTCTCTCCTACACACTTCTCCCTAGGAAATCTTGCTCTCTTGGGTAAGCCTCGGATTATTGGAGGATTGAGGCTCCCGAGGCGCGAAGCCGGACCGATCTAGCAGTCTTAACTGCGAGAGATGAAATTTTGCATTCTCTGGCGTCCTTTCTTGTCAAAAGCTTCTGCGAAAAAAGAGAAAAATCAATCCCTTTGATGCCCTTCGATATATTTCCGAAAAGCTACCAGCCAAATAGACACTAGAAAGCAAGAGAACACAACAGCCGAAGAGACTTTGTATCAAGATGATCAGTGTCTCCCTCTCTCAATACTAAACACGTTGGGATGCCGTAAAAGCGACGACTTTCAACAGGGTGCAACCAAACTAGTAGTGCAATCCGACAGCAACTCGGCACCCAGAGGACAGTAGTTGCGCGGCGGAGGATGCGACAGGCGCAGCAAGGAGAGAGTGACAACGAAGACGACAAGACGAGGAAGGACTCTATTAACGCTTTTCTTTCCTTTCCTTTTTCTTTTGCGAGGTCCGTAACGCGGTTCTTTGGTCTTGATAGATATTAGACTTCCTGGACGAAAAAAATTCATTACAGAAATAGTGAGCATCTTTGTGAACAGTAAGTTGAATTTTTTTGCAACAGGGTCAAAATTTTCAGATTTAATAAAGTCATCCGGAAAGTCACCCTCTCTTTCACCCACTCTCCTCTCTTTCAATAGCATCCCCAAAGTAAGGAAATTTTATTAAATCTCAGTATGAAATGCTGAAACTCAGCATTTAATGCACAAGGTTGGAGAGTAATTATAGTGGTTGTACAGGTAGGAGCAGTGAAAATATAAGTAGCAGCAGTGGAGGCCCTCAGGAAAAAGGAAAGAGGGAATGAAACTCAGTTTAGCACCAAAATTGGTGGAAAAATTCGGGTCCCCGTTTTGTGAAATTTCATTTCTAGTTACGCATTTGATGCCCTATTATGTCGAAACTGGCTGTTCTCGCCCCCTACTCGCCTGACTTTATGGATAACTTTAATGGACCTTGGCTAATCTTGCTTAGAATGAATGCCAACAGCCTAGGCAAAAGAGTGGGGTGAAGTGGCATTCTGCTTTTGAGGTCACATTCTGCCACAGTTTGCCCATAGGTAGGCTGAGACTAAAGGACATTTGTGTCCAATCCATTTGTTGCTAGCATAAAAGGTCCAAAACTAGCTCATAAACTAGCAGAAGTAAGTTGTTATGTAGCATAGACAGGTCGGAAATATCAGAACCAACAGTAGTGACCCGGTCTGCAATTTAAGTGTAAGGTAACTGCCCAGGGCTGGGGCATTCCCAAAATAATGGGCACCTGAGGTCAGAGGCCAAGGGTTCGTTATTTTGGGGATGCCCCAGCCTGAGGCCGTGCCTAAAAATCAATGGATTTCCATTGATATTTTTTTAAACTTTTTTTCTCATGATACCCATCAGACACTTGCAGGATACTCATCAAGGGAAAAAACTAAAAAATAACACATGGCATTTCAAAAAGTGAAACATTTGCAAGAGCAAGTGTTTCATTTTTTGAAATGTTGCACAGGATCTTACTCGTAGTAAGCACTCCTCCAACTACACTAGGAATTTCTTTGGAGGTTGTTATGACAACTTGAACCTTCCAAATCACTAGAAGGTATGAACCAGTGTTGTCTGGTTCTTGATTTTGAAAGGAGGCTTCAGGATTAGTTTTTAGTCCTCCCCCAAAAAATTGGAGCTCTTTAAACTGGTTTCCTTTCATTTACAGTGCATTTGAGTAAAAATAATAACTTGCTTAAATAGGAACCCAAACTCATGGAATAGCATATTAAGGGAATTGGGACAAACACAGTAAGAAAAAAAGAATTGCAACAAAAGTAATCCAGATATTTAATTTTGATATGCATGCACATTGTACATATGTCTGTAATAATCTATTACAGAATAAATGATATGTAATCATGAAATATTGTTGTATTTTGACAGTTTTCAATAGATATAAAACTACATTTTGCAAAGCTTGAAAAAACATGTCTACTAATTGTTCAATTTGAAACTGCCTAAAAAGATTTGTATAACAAAGTGGCACAAATAATAAAAGATGTGTCCATATACAATCTTAAACTAAATGAAAGCTATGTTTCTCACTAAAAAGTCAGTGTTGAACATCTAACCAGATACAATTGATTGGTTCCATACACCATAATAACTTGCCGGGTGAAGATAATTTTTTCTCATAGTGGTTTCCTCTGAATAAGAAGCCCACGTTCTAGGCTTTGTTGGTTCATATCATCAAAGCATTATTGGTTCTTCACCCTGCAGGTGCTAGCAGGGTTGTTTACCTTGAACATTAAAAGCTGTTCCTTCCAGCAAGTCCTGACGTCCTGACTCGTCACTCATTAAATGCAACTCTATTGGGGTTCATCAGTGCAAAAGGTAACATGTACTTGGGAGCCCATAATCATTGTGAGCAATTTTGTACTTAGTTCTTCTTTATACACATCAGGAAGCTTCAAAACATCTCAAAACGAATCAGATGCCGTGAGCAAACTTTTGTCATTCACTTTAGATACAATAGGAAAACATGAATGCGAGGCTCTAATAACCATGCCACTTTGCACATCAATTGGTAATTTGGTAAATATTGCTGAGCTACTTTTGTGGTACAAGGTGAAGAAATTCAGATTTCAAGCCACATTTGTTGTTACAACGTCAATTTACATTTCCTTGCATTCTATGGTTAGGGGTGTGCACGAGGCTCCATCCATTTTGTTACAAGTAGCACACTGATTGGTCCATCACCATGAACAGTTATTTCAACATTTCTTAACATAGGAATATGATTTCAACTTGCTATACGGACTAAATACAGAGTAGTACAATTATTTGTATTCTTTACAACGAGACATATGGGAACATCCTTGTTTCCTTTATTCTGTTGAAAACCATTGTACCTGATGGTGGCTGTGATAGCTCACTCGGATAGCCCCTTCCAGAACTTTGGAACCATGAAAGGTCTTAGGTTCAAACCAGAAACTTTAATGGGGTGCAGGTGAAACTTCTGCTGGCCTTTCTGCCTGTTGAATTTTGAGTATTTTTCATGATTTAATATTTGATAAAATTCACTTCTAAATTTCTTGGGGAATTGGAGTGCAAGTTCTTGGGGAATTGGGGTCGCACTCTTGATACCATTGAAAAGTCCTCAATGAGTACAGCTGCATCAAGGTGGTTTTGTAATTTTCAGACCTGTAGTGTAGGAGTTTTGAATTTAAATATTTTTTGTCGTTCAAAATTTCAACAATAATGATAGTCAAAGATGGTAGAGGTGATGTATGTGAACAGTGCATTTTGCATCATTGTTGACTCGACATATTTACAGTGACACTTGGTTTCAAACATGGTTCTATGGATTCCCAAGGAAGAGGCGTTGTGATGCAACAACAGGGAATAGTTGTTCAAAGGCATATATATTTTCTTGTTTTATGAGAAAACAAGAATCAAGGCTGGAGGGATTTTTTGAAGGGACTTTTGTTGTTTGTCATTTCTAGAGTTCGACTTGTTTATTGGAGTTTGGTTTGTTCAATTTGTGTTCTTTTCTCCTTTTGTTAAAAGACAAGAATCAAAGGTCAAAAGATTCTTCTTTATAAGTTGAAAGGACAGTTTCCTTGGAAAGTTGTTGGCCAAGTTCTTTATCATGTGAAGTTGTAGCCTTTTATTTTTTGTTTACCAATATTTTCACTTTTTCTATTTGTTTTGTTCTATGTGGGTTCAAATTTTTCTTCTTTCCATTTAGGGTTGAAGGAGAGGCATAGGAAGATATGAAGGCCTACATGTAACTCTTACACATTCCAATAACTAAAACCTTGGTGGGTGCAAAGGCTGAAAACTTAAACAACACATGTGACCAATACCATCAAGAATTGAAAAACTTATTACAAGGTTTCAATGACATGAAATTTCAACTGAGAAAAAGGTACATGATAGTTGCATGTGCTCTTATAGTGAAATTTGTACAACAATGTAGGCACTCATCATTTAGACTTGTCATCAATCGTGGACCTTTAGTGGCCTCACAACTCTATGGATTTCCAATGTTTGTGACAAGGAGCTAGATGTGGAAGTGGTACAATTCACATTGTATTACAAATGAAAGTGCTTGTTGTGATGTGAAATCATTTTAATTGTGCACATGGGAACTTTTTTCAAATGACCTTATCAAGGGGTGACCATAGGTTATAATGAAGTTGCGGGTCACACTAAAGAGAAAAAAAAAGAGAAAACATCAATTTTTGATTTTCATAAAACAACTCCAAAAGATTTAATATTTTACTTAAAACCACAATTTGAAAAAAATTTGTTACACAATATTTTGGCTAGATGTGCAATTCAAGGAGTTAATCGAGACTATGCTTGAATGATGTGTCATTTCATGTGTTAACTTCTTCAAAAATTATACTATTAGGGCCTAGAATGAAATTCAAAACAAATTTTTTGCAATTATTTATTCTAGTTCATATTACTAGTAGGAAGTTAACCCCAAATCATATGTTGATAGATAGATCTATAACAAAAATGTTATTAAATGAACGAATGAACATGAACATGAATGTGTGAACATGGGAAAATATTTTTAAAATATTCCATGCCATATCAGGTGGGATATTTTGGATATATTTCACAATGTGTGGCATAATATTTGATGATGTGGCAAAATATTCTACCACATTCACAAAATATTTTGCTACATCACACGGAATATGAAAAAAGTGAGGTGTTAATGAGGTTTAAAGAATGGATGAAAAATTGTGAAGACAAAACTAAGGCAACTTATGTGATAACTTTTGAATTAAGTTGTACCCCTTTGCACGCGTGCACACACACACACACATAGGTGTACCATTCAATTTCTAGCACAAAAACAAATTTGATTCATTTCAAAATTTGAAATTTTTGTATAACTAATGTATTTTCCATTTGCACATATAATAACATGTATCCGAATTGATTTCATGTTTTCAAAGTTTTACATTGAGTAAACAATTATGCTATGATTTTAAATGTACATACATTGTCATAATCTCATCGATACATACTAATCAACTTGGACCTTGCGTGACAAACTAAGAATGAGTGATAGCCCTAGCATACCTTGTTAAGCTTTGAACTTCACTCCAACTCTAAGTCAAAAAATGAATGAAATCTTTTGTATACCCAGAATACATTACATCTAGTAAAATATAATACAAGTGTTTACAATGAACTTGGCATCATTGCAATAAAATCAATGTAGGTGCAAGTTAGGAAATTTGGGAAAAGGAACCTCCATGGGTGGCAAAATGGTAGGTTCTAAAGTCCAACATGCTCCCATTTTATTTTTTGTTAACTGGAGAGTTTCAATGTTGTAGGTTATCATATATAGTTTTTTTAATGCAAACTTGTGACCATGAATTTGGATCCAAAGGTTGATTGATTGAAATAGAACTTTTAATCCCAAAAAGGGTCCAAAAGGCACATCTCTATTGTTTGCATAGAAAATATCCAACTTATTATAATGTTGTCACCTCATCTCTAGACAAGTTGGTTCCTACTTGCACAAGCCACATTAAGGCACAACTAACCAATCCACAACATACTTTCTTTTAGTGTCTCCCACACAACGAATCAAATCATCAGCACAAAACCAAAACTTGTGAAAAATATATCCAAACCCTTTGAAATCACATCGTAACCTATCATAACATGGAGCAAGTATGCCACATGACTTTTGCAAAACTTATTAGTGCCTATTTGCACTACAAAGTAATGAATATTAGATTATGGGGGGCACCACTCAATTCTCCAAACATTATCCACACAAACATTTTCTTACACTTTGAACCTTTCATGCATCAAAATTGAAGTCTCACCTCACATAATACCACTAGACTTATAAACATGAATTTTTGAACCAACAATGAATCGAGTTCAATCATGAATGAAAGAAGTCCATATGATCATGTTTTGTGAATTACCCTTTGACCTTAAAGTCAAATCTAACATTTGTTTCATGGATCCAAAAATTTCTTCACCCTTTAAGTGTGATGTGCATATTATAAATGAAAAGCCCAAGGCGTATTTTTCAATTGTTGTCACCATTTGCGTGGGGTCACTAGACTAGCTTGTTTTACATAAACTGAACTCATTCCTATTCAAACCTTGACTTCATTTACCACCCTTCAAATAATGCCTATATAATGTATTATGCTTGAAGTTCATGCATAATCATCAAAGGTTACAACATACAACCATGCACCCCTCTTCCCAAAATGTTGGAACCAAATGTTATGGATTGTTTCCAACCTGTTACAAATTGGCATGTTTGCAAACTCCTCCACACTAAACTTTTGCAAAATTCAAAGGATGGGTGAAATGAAATATAAATATCAAATAAGAAATCATACATGTAGCATGAATCCTCCCCATTGCCTCACATGGAAGTGCTAGAAGTGCAAAACTCATAAACTCCATTCTTGGTTACAACCTTGAATGAGTACCACCAACATTAAATCATAGCATATCAAACATTCGTTTTTTCATAGATTTAACATTATTATATTTGTAATATAGAGCCTTGTTTGTTATTGGAGATTTGGTGTGATCAATCATTTGGTATGTTTATCCAATGAGTAAGTCTAGTGAAACAAATAAGTATTTTCCTTGTCGACCTTTTTCATGGTGGGATCATTAATACCATTTATGATTTTCACCTCATTCCAATTTGCTTCTACATTTTTTGCCATAAAAGCCTTTGAAATTGGGTTTAATACCACCATGCTTCAACATAACTTCTTTGAATTTCCTCCATAGCAGGCCTTGAACATCAATGTCTTCTAATTGCATGTCACAAATTGCAATGGTCATGATTTTATAGTAGACCAAGGCATACACATTGCATGCCATGATCATCCAACCTTTGACACATTTAACATGATCAAACATAACTCAAACATTTTTCAAATCATAATTAGGCTACATCCACTTCATTAAATCCTCCCCCGCTTTTGATTGTGTGGATAGACATCTTCAAAAGAAAAACCTTTTGTCTAAACAATTGCTTAAAAAATAAAGTTTAACTCTTAAATTTCAGTAGAAATACGATATCAATGTAATATTTATTCCCAAGGTTTTGCTTAAATGAAGCAATCAAGTTTCAAATGTTCAAAAAACACATATGAAAGAATTTGCCCATCTTCTAATGGAGTTTGTCACCTTTTAGATGTTCAATTGGGCCATCACCATCCTCATTGAACAAATGTTGAACCAAAAACCTTTTGTTGGCGGCCAATGTAATCACAAATTTTTTTGTGTGAGAAACCTCACCTTTGACTAATACCTTGATCTCCTATAGTGAATCTTTATCCATGCCATCTATGACATGATGGTAATGTTCATCAAGGTTTATTGTTGCACTTGAAAGGTGTCCCATTTGTGGACAACAAAATACATTCAATATATGCAACTCAACACACAAAAAGGTGTAGATCAACTACAAAATATGTAGGCAATTGTGCAAAATTGAAATGTAGGGAGGAATTAGCCTGCACATAGAATTTGAACCAAATCACCCATCCAAGGGTGGAAATATCTTTTTTCTACTCATGTTGGAAGTCTCATTTACAATTTTATCACACACCACAATTAGCATCAAAATATGTTGAATAACCATGATAAGGTGAAAAATTTGAATGTCCAAATCTAGAAAGGCAAAAACCCACACCAATTCTCACATCAATGGATGTGGGCAAGAGGCTAGAGTGACAAATTTTTAAATATGAGGACAATGTAGCCTTGTTATAGGAATGAATTTCAATTCAAGGGTCTTATGTATTCCAAATGATCTAGGTGTACCATAACATAAAAAATTAAGGATTAGACTAACAATGTGTTAGATCATGCAAGCACTTTTAGTTTTTGCAAAGTGCAACAAAAAAAAAAAACATGTTCACAATGTAGCTATGGCACACAACTAAGTTGAATAATTCATATCTTTGAACCATGAGACATAGGTTTGTCATGCAACAAAGAAAACATGATGAAATTAACATCAATGAACAATGTCAAAATAATTTGAAGGTTATCAATGGAATGGCATTAAATCCACATTTTTAAAAACCCACAAAACAAAGCAATAACTGTAGGTGCTAGCAAACATGGAATGATGAAGTTATTAAGGTACTAGCTACAAAAGAATGAAAAATAATGGAATTATGACATAAATTCATGTTTTACAATAAACCAAAATGTTGATTCAAGCAAGGTGGCTTGTGGCAATGCTTTTAGGAAGCACATTGAGAATTTAAAAATACATGAACACTACATGTGGAATGATAATAGGTGTTGGAAATGAAACTATAATGTTAATGCAAGGACTTAGGTTGATGGGAAGACTATTAAGAAACACATTGAATGTTGGAAAAAAAATGATCGCATTATTAAAGAATGACAACAAGTTTTGGAGAAGAAGCCATAGTGCTAATGCAAGGACTTAGGATGTTAGAAAAACTTCTAAGAAGAACATTGAGTGTTGGAAAAGAAGTGAACACTATTCGTGGAATGAAAATAGGTGCTAGAAAAGAAGCCATAATGCTTTAATGCAAGGACTTCAAAATGTGTTGGGAAGACTTTTAAGAAGCACATTGAGTGATGGAAAAGAAGTGAACATTAATCATGGAATGACAACAAGTGTTCATGGAAAAAAAAACCCATAATGTTAATGCAACACTACTACAAAATGTGGGTGTAGTTCATTAGTCCCCATTCACTAGATTATTGAATTCACTACTTTCCAACTAGTCCCCGTTTACTAATACTAATGAATTCACTCAAAATCTAGTGAAATCACTTGGTGTGTTAGGTAGACTTATAAAAACATAATGAGTGTTGGACAAGTGGAAGGTGTTGACCCAATGACACTAATTATTTGAAAACAAGCCATGATGTTGAACCAATGACTATGAATGTTGCCTAAGGGAATGTAGGTGTTTAAGTAAATAATATAGTTGATGAAAAAATGACTACAAAGGTTAAGTACACCAAAAGCTTTTAGTGCTTAAAGAAATATTGTATGTGTTATTTTTTAAACACATGGTGCTGACTCAAGGATTCCATAGATTAACTTAACATGTGATGTAAACTCAAATTATTACACCAAGGACCATGATTCCTAACATAAATTATATTAGTGCTACACTAAGGACTCACACAACTAGAAATGAAAAAACATGGATTAATGATTAAACAAATTAGAATTTGATTGCTTGAAATTTGTGGCAATGTGGAAAGTAAAACCTTGATGTTTGGAAAGTCAACAATGGGACATTTAATTCTTTGATATGGAGCTCAACATGAATTGATTGAATTTTTATGGCCCATAAAATGGTGTAATTCCAAATGCTCATAAACATAACCTATGTGCAAACATAACAACCCATTCCAAAATCAAATTAACTTTATATTTTAAAATTCTACAACTTCAATACAAAGCAAACTCTCCAAGGACATTTTTCATGCAAAATAAATACATGTAAGGTTGCAAAAAACTAAACATTTAAAATGTTGAGGGAAAAAAAAACTTATTACTTGGTGAATCTTCATCTATATAACTATCTTAGATCAATTATTCCATCTCTAATGTCCAAAATGTTGTTGAGATTAGATGTCTCCATTATTTTTTTATTTATACCATTTTGGTGGATTTTTGGGAAGGCTAAGTTTCTACAATTTTTCAACATTAACATACTTGATGCGAAGTGGTAGATGGATGTCTTGTTGATAATAGTTGAACTAATGTTTTCTTGAATGTGGATACAAAAAAGGGTAAAAATTAACATCTAGTTTATTGACACAAATATCACACATAAATACATATCCAAAAATGCATGGCCTTTTGTCTCTTTCTTAAAAAATGAAACTAAAGATGATGATGGCAAACCTTCAACTTGATTATTCAAGAATGATCATGGACTCCTTTAAGCTTTCGCAAAACATATGGTTCATCTCCCACTAAATTAGATTCTTTCATATTGCATTCACTCTCCATGCACTTAAGCCCACCACATAAGAACATTCAAGAAACCTTCATCAACAACACTACAACAAATGATTATGGATTTGTAAGGCAAATAAGTTCTCCAAAATGTACATACCAAAATGGTTTAGGTTGTCATTCAAAAGAAAGTACTTAGCTAGCTTGTGATCATTACAAAGTAAGCAAATGGAAGGGTTATGAAATTTACCTCAAAGTTGTCCTCTATGCACATCCTTTAGAAAATGATAAAATGTGTTTACATATATATACTAACATGTACCACCTCAAAGACACGTGTAGTCGAACATAAAACATCCTTGGTAGTAACTCGAAATCTAGACTTGTATAAAATTGAAAAACTTCAAAATTTGAGTATTTCAAGACTTCTTTGGAAGAAATGCACAACCTACATTGTTCATGTTTACATATCTTTCCCCACTTCTTGAGCCTCAACACAAAAGAACACATATCATATGTCTTGCCATGTACATCTATTTTTTCTTTCAAGCTTAGATCCACATTAAATGGAAGGAAGCTAATTCAATAATGTACTAATCTAAGGGACGATCTTCAACAAAGATCACTCTAGAACATAGTGTGCATGAAAGTTTTTTTTATTGAAGATTGTTATCCATCGAAGAATTTGTGAAAAAACAAACAATAAGAGAATGAAAAAGAAATTTATTTGCCTATAATTGGTCATGGTGTCAAATCATCCTAGATTTGTTGGGAATTAAGTATATGCAACATTCCATTGATTATCAAATGTAATCCTAACAACAACCCGAATAAGTTGCACTTCTAAGGATGCAAAAAATTTGCATTTTCCCTAAATAGCTCACCACTAATGCACCAATGGATGTTGCAGTACACAACAATCATGTGGAGTTCATCAAAATACTTCATTTGAAAATACTTCAAAGAATTTTGCAACAAGTTCCACACTAGGGCTATCTTCTAAAATCCAAACTTTGCATGTATATGGACAAAAAGGTGACAAGAAACATCTTTTTATGTTTTATATGAATTGTTAAACTTTTGCAAAGTTCATTCCTAAAAGATCATCACATTTAATAACTTTGTCATAGAACATATTTACAAATCATTTAATTGAAACTCCTAAAAGAAAAGAGACATGCCTTTCAAGTGTCTTGTCAAGATTTAGTTTGATAATATAGTGCCTAAAAGTTTCACATTTTCGGTGGTGCAGTTCACCAACTGCACCAACCATATCCATTTGTTGTCAAACATGTAATGGTGTGTGTGTGACAATGGTCCAAATTATTGTAGCTTATAAACATGTTACACATGAAAGTAAAAAACAAGATCAACACAACCGACCAAAGTAATTAGATGATATGAAATTGAAGTCTAATGCATTTGAACCCATCATAACATTGTTTTCAAGTTCACACGTTTTGTTTAGTCTTTACAATATGCTCGATGCACATTCTTAACAAACCCAAAGCATTTCTCAAATCAATTGTTGCAAGAAAGTGCACACTATCACTCTTGACAAGATTTATTGCAAGAATCATGAGGGAAAAACTATGTGTTTTCAAAATAAACTTGCTAGGACCATTAGATAAAAACAAACAATGAAGATGTCATTTTAAGTTATGAATGATAGATGCAATTTGAAAATTGTGGTCACAAACATCCACATAGTTCACCAATGAACAAAGTTGGCATATTCTTAGTTTGATGCTTAAAATATAACCTAGTTGCATTAGATCAATTGGTGCATCAAGCCAAAATGGAATTTTGGTGTGAAGCATTTTGGAAATTGACCTAAACTACCTTGGGCATTACAAGAAATGTTTTGTCATTTTAATTGTATTTTTTTCAAAATGCATGAAATTCAATGGTGCATTTGATTAATCAACAAATCATCAAAAAAAATATTGATGATTTCATGAATGAATTTCTTACATTAAAGTAAGAAACTTTTCGTTAAACACCATGTACATTGCATGACATTTATTTATGGCAAAGGATTCATGAACTTCAAACAAACATTAAATTTCAAAAAATACAAAATTAAAATTTTTGGGTGTTTTGAGTGTTTTTCAAATGTGTTAAATAGTTGCCTATCAATATATTTTTAAAAATTGAGCATCAAAGATATTGTATTATGAAAATTAAGGGGCCTTTTGTGAAAATAGTGTTATTGAATGAAGTTGTTAAAGGTATTTTGTTCAAATCACAATAGGGTGAAAACATGAAATAAGGAGCCATAGAGTGTGTGGACAGTCCTTAAAAAAAAAAATTCGAATTTTTGAAAAATCACCATGAAAACCCTATATATCCAAAAATCCGTTAAAATTTTGAAATAAATTTTTATACTTTCAAAGTTGTAATTACAAAATTTTCATGAAAATTCATTGTGTTTCAAAGTCCTTTTATATGTTTAAAACACTAAAAAAAAACATGTGGACATGTGGTTTTTTGTTTCAAATGTCTTTTTTCCTTATCAAATGTTCACCAAATCATTTCATTTTTTTGGTGAACTTCAATATATTCCACAAGTAGGGATCCATGTGTTCAAGACATTCCAAAAATGTATATATATATATGCCCTTTTAGATTTTGATATTCAAACATCCTTAAGCATTATTATAATTTTGAATTTGTCACCATGGTTCAAAGTGAAGTTATAGATTTGATTATAATGTAAGGCTTGATGTAAAACAAATCAAGTTTTTATCGTGTTATATGTCATATTTGACCTCAAATTTGATATTTAATTTGAAAAATTGTGTGAAAATTTTAATATAAACCAATAGAAAACTACCATGTGGAAAATGTGGTCCTTGGAAAGGACTTTACCTTGGCATGATTAGCTTATTATTTCATGCTTTCACATTCATATTATTCAATAAGCACAATTTTTCATGATTCACATGCCATTAAAGTGACACCACATCAACATATGTACCAAGATTATAAAAAAATTGACATTTTGACATAGATTTTGGCTCATTTGAGCTCATGGGTCCAACCATGCTATATAAGGAGCCACAAGTGCCCCCTTAAACCACTACTTTTTTTCTTTTTTTTAAAGAATATTTTAAAAATCTTTTTAATACATCTTTCCAAAAAAAATTTACAAAAATTGATACTATTATGTAAAGGTGTATATTTAAAAAATCCTAAAATATGTCATAATTTTTTTTTCAAATTGTTCTTTTAGTGTCAAAATTGCCTTTAAGTAGTGGTTATGAGTTTTTTAAAATATAAATTATGTATTTTTCATTCATTAAATTGATTCCAAATTTTTATGATATGTACATAATGTATTTTAACTATATATATATATATACAATCTAGAATTCAAAAAATTAAGTAATGGTTATGATTGCTAATGGTACATGTTAGTATGACTAAACCCTCATCTACACTCCTATAACCTCACTTTTGAAGTATATTTTTCATTTCATACTATGTAAAAAGGGTATTTTTATATTTTCAATTCTCATTTTAGACCTTCATCTTAAAGATAAAAAATGTTGTAATGAATTATTGTGTATTCAATTCTTTATTTATAATAAGCAACACAAATTTCTATAATCAAAAGCAAGCAAAATATACTTGTTTCTTCACAAAATTGTGTAAGCAAATTGTATTCCTAAAATTTGTATTCCTCGTTATCATTTTCATTTTTCATTTCATTACCATTTTTTTCAAAATTACATTTTTTGCTTATATATAGAAAATATGCATTTGAAAATGAAATCAAAATGATGGCTAGTAAAATATAGCAAGTAAAATGTAACCAATAACAATGTTTTGTTCTTGTTTTAATTATCTAAGAACTACACATTATTGATTACTATAGCTAATCTACATAATTATAAATAGAGTAATCGACCTATCTATGGATCACCTTTTAACATTTACCCCTATTATATTTTGGATTTCATATTTTTAATCCATTTACAAAATAAATTAGCTTTCTAAATCATGAATTGGTTTTCAATGAATTCTACGCATGTAACCAAGCCTATCTAAACACAAATAGTTTGAATATGTGGTTCAAAAATGTCAACTATATACTCAATTGCTATTAATTATGTGATCCACCACCTTTAGGCTTTGTAGGTTGCTTAATTGAAGGTTGTGTCGCCTACATCTAGGGTTTTTTGTCTTGTGGATTTGTTGGATTGGTGATGATTCACAAATAAGACTTGGTGTAAACCTAATGGATACATACACATGGTCAGGTATGCATTGGCATAAGATGCCAATTTGTGTTGATATAGAACTTCATCTACATTTTTTGAATAAAATGTTTAAAGTAACATACTTTGAATGATGCTCTATATTTTGTGCCACCATGGCTCCCACTTGGAAGGCTTTTATTCCAATGATGAAGTTCAAATATGAAAAAATGTCTAATTTAAAAGCAAATCATCATATTCCTTGAAAAGGTTAACAACAACAATTGTTGGTCTTGTTGTAATTATTGAATTTTGATTGTAGCATTGATCATGTGCAAACTTGAGATTAAATAATCATTTAGTTTCATCAACCAAACGTTTTTTACAACAAGCAAAGATTCTTTTGCTTCCTAACATTGGCACTCCAAGAGTTGGTGTGGACTTGCAAGCTCTTAATCCTTCTGTTGAAACTAATTGATGACTTGTTCCACCTTGGACTTGTGTTGTTTAGCTATAACTTTGAGTCTTTCTAATTTCTCCTACGCTTCCTAGTAGTTGGATTCTTGTGTGTGAACATGAGTTTTAAGGGTTTCCATCATTGCTTTCATAATTTCATATTCATTTATCTAATTTTGCAACTTATTAATGGTGTTGATATGTAGATTATTCTCCTTATTAAGCTTATAGAATTTTCGGTCATAATCTTTTTGACCCTTTGTAAAAAACTCAATCTATTTCATTTTTTTTTTCAATTCATTGTCAAATTTTTACATACAAGTTTGTAACATTTCATGTTATATAGTAAGCTACATAAATTTGTTTAACATTATCTGCCATTGATTATAGTGTTGAATTCTAAATGCAACAAACTCACAAATATCATTAAAACAATTTAATTTTTCAAAAGATATTGGAGAAGAAGTGCATGTAGATGTAGATGTAATCAACGTTTGGACAAATTTGTGGAGTTATCTCCTGTGTTGTAGGCAAAGTGTTGGCAACTTCAACTAATGGTGGTCGTTGGTAAGGTGATAGAAAATGATTTGATGAATAAAAGGTATTACAAACGTATTGAAAATTTTGTTACATCCATGCACATTTGTGAGGAACTTCAAGTGTGATTGTCTAAATGATAGGTGTTGATGAGGTTGGTATAAATCAAATCAACATGAAAGCTCCTTGTGAAGATGTATAAATAGTACAAACAATAAGCATTTGTTGTTGTTGGATGAATTTATCCATGGTCTTCCTATGAATTGTTTTATGTTTCTTCACTTTCACTGGGAAAATATTGCAAACAACCAAGTGTTGCATCATTGTTCTGCCCACCTTCAAATTGTGGCCAAAATTGTTAAATTACTTTCATAGTCTTTGTATCTAAAGGAGACCACTTATGTACACAACAAAACATCAACCACATGTCTTGCATTTTTTAAGTATCTTGAACATTTCCTATTGTAATTTTCTTTTGATGTTTGGTCTAGCATTCCAATTCAACACCAAACTAGGTCAACATTATGGAACACCATTTCACTAATTGTTTTTTGTCAACATTATGGAACACCAATTCACTAATTGTTTTTTTATCAACATTGGAAAATGTAATAACAATCATGTTGCTAAAATAAATGGTCTTCTTTCACTAATACAATACAATAATGTTAAAACATGGTGTTTATGATTAAAACAAATTGTGAGTAGTATCTAAATGTAGTCATGTAGTCATATATGCCATTTAGTCATTTTCATTTTAATGATTATGGTCATAATTATGATTATGTGATTATAAATGTAACTACAAATATGATTATAGGTGATTATGACTATAATTACGACTATAATTACAATTACAAATAGTGGGTTTAATAGACATGAACATGATTAAACTTGTGTTGTTTAATTTTTTGGACAAGTTATGACAATCTTAAACAAATGGATAATCTATGGTTTAACAAAATGATTTTATTGCTAAAGATTGGTTAAGGAATGTAAGTGGAATGAGGTTTGCACATATAATAACACATCACACCAACATGATCTACTAAAATATTATAATATGTAACATGTGTTTAGTGTAACCTAATGTACCATTATTGAACTTAAGTAGCTTAATTTAGTATAATTTAGCTTTAAAATCTTAGTTTAATTTAATTTAACTTAATTTTTAAATTTCATTTAACTTAATTTATTTTTTTTGTTTAATTTAATTTAGCTTAATTATGTTTAGTTTAATTGAAAATTTTTAGTTCAACCTATTATAGCCCAACAAATTATTTTAACCTAGTTTACTAAGTACATTAATTTAGTTTAAATTAGTTTAAATTAATAAAATTTAGTTTAATTGGACTTAGTTTAACCTTAACTAGCATAATTTACCTTAAATTATCTTTATTTATTTATTTTATTTTGATTTGGCGTAATCTAGCCCCCATAATTTAATTTGGCTTAGTTTGGCGAAGTTCAATCAATTTTAATTTAATGTAACCAAGATTAACTCAATTTAATTTAATCATTTTATCGTAATTTAACCTTGAATTTAACCAAAATTAATTTAGTTAACCAAATTTGGTCAACTTTAACCTAGGTCAACTTAATTCCCCTAGTTTAGCCTAAATTATGTTAGTTTAACCAAATTTAGCCAAGTTTAATATACATTTTTAATTTTTAAAAATT
>Ga0209611_10000849_pt1 | contig 48775 bp, 30 predicted proteins | sample S1TSphgellanicum_3_FD_187693 | JGI IMG/M metagenome (GOLD analysis project Ga0209611, IMG submission 187693) | Host-associated microbial communities from peat moss isolated from Minnesota, USA - S1T2_Fc - Sphagnum magellanicum MG (SPAdes) (version 2) | ecosystem: Host-associated > Plants > Peat... | reverse complement strand
GTTTGAATTTTGAGTTTTTTTTTTTTTTTTTGGTTGTTGGTTACATTGAACTCAAAATTGGGGCAACTACTACGGAATGGTAATAATGTTGCTAACTACTTACTTACTTACTTGAGAGAGGGAGGGAATGAGGGATGGGAGTGCATTGAGATGGATGATGGTGGGAACACTCATTTAGGGTTTTAGCTTTATGGGAGAATGATGAAATTCCGGAACCTTTTTTTTTTGCATTCTATGAGTTGAGAAAAAATTATATATATACCAAAGTGAGCCAAAATCAAATCCAATCCAAGTCCATAGACTTGCCGACAACTTACTATAGGTTTTGATTTCCGGGGAAGCGCCCTATTGACAACCAAAATCGATTAAAAAGCCCCAAATTGAACATGTGCAAAAACGAGACGATCCATACATGTTGGAAGTAGGCTTCAAATTTTTGGATTATTCGATTCAAACTTAGCTAAGGAAAAAAAAGGGAGTTGGATTTTCAAACTTGAAAAAAGGATAAAAGGGTGGAAGCCCAAAAAATTTCAATTAATTAATTAATTAATTAAATTTTTAAAAAAACAATGCAAAAGAGAAAAAAGAAGAATGAATAAGAACAACTTTTGGTACCCTTTGATTTTATGTTGTCCCTTGGATAATTGCTATTTTGTACTCGGTTATTTATTAGTAGAGAATGAAGGTCTATGTGTGGCTTGGGCCTTGAATTAGGTAATAAAGAGCCATTTGAAATTAAATTGAAGTGCTAATTGAGGTTGTAAAATAGCGGCATAAATTTAATTAGCATTTGTTCAATGCTAAGTGAACCAAAAAAATTGTCACCTCCATGTGTACAATTAGAAGTTCACAAGGGTGAGTGGGTTTACTACATACTTGATTTTAGTTCTACTCATGCACTCTACCAAGTACTTTGTGTAATGAAACCCTTTGTACATAATAAACACACATGATGAATCGAACCAACTCCGATGCATGACATATTTAATGTCGAATGCAACTACTTAAAACAATAGGTTCATTGCAAAATATCTCTATCTAGTATGGAAAGTTCAATTCGACATACAACCCCCAATTTTTTTATGGAAAAATATTTAAATTTTTGGACTCATATCCATTTGAAATTTCAAAACAAACACCTTTTTAAAAAATTGGCATATTAGTCATTTAAGCTAAAAAAATTAAAAAATAATGCTCTATGAACTTCCAAAAAAAATGATCTCAAAGTTCACATTAACACTTGATGAACATTTCGCAAAATATGCAACCAAATGAAAAAAAATAACATAAAATTCATTATCCTTTTTTTTCCCCCAATCAATCGCACTTGCCATCCACAACATCAATTTAGAAGAATGAATAACAATGAAAACAAAAAGCAACCAAAAAGAAGAATTCGTGCACTTGTGAAGTATTGGTACATAATGTGACTTTTGCATTCGACAATGCTAGCCACTACAATATCTAACTACACCGTATACTCATTGAGCCCGCATTGTCGCATCAACAAGCAAGCTATGAAGCACATCATCGTACATTGTGTTTTTGAAGAGTGTCACTATTTAGTGCATACTAAGTAATCATGAAGCAAAACTATGTAGTTGGAGGTGTGTAAAGCCAAAGCTTATTTCAAATGACTCATCATATGATAGTTTTTCTTGATAGTTTCTTTACTTTTATTGATTGGCATTGCCTACCAAGGCAAGGATATTATGTTTATTAGATTCATTTTAGAGTATAGTAGCTTAAAGGATTTTTGGCCCCTAGGTAATAAATAATACGTCTATTTTTATATGAGGATTTTTGAAAGACGATATTTTGGCTTGTGTTGAAACTTGAGATTAATAGTTATAGAGTTATAATAATATCTGGAAGGATTTTGGTTTCTTTTGGAGGATTTTTTTGAAGATTATTATATTTTGGCATGGTGAAATATTTGAGTTTCCATAATTCTTCTTTTGCCTTAAGATATTTTTTAATGTAAATGGCAAGGCCACGGTGTGACGCACCCCTTGTTCTTCTTGTGAATCAGTCTAAGCGAGTTTAGTAGGGTTTCTTTTTGGCTAAATTTAGTCAGATGGTGAATTTTTTTTAATGGCTTTAAATTGTGATTTTTGGTTTAAATTCTTTTGAAAAATCACTGAATATCTCAATTAGGCTCTACTACCATAGTAGCCAAAAATGTGAAGGATGCTTCAACCTTTTTACTTATAGCCAAATTTGGCTACATTGTCTTATGGATGATCGATCACCTCTTCAGCTACATCTAAGAAACGAAAAAATTAAAATGAAAACACAATGGAGTGTACCTAAAGGTTCATTTTTTTGGGGTTCATGTGCATGTTTTGTTGTGTGTGACATTCATAGTTTCAAGAGTGTTGGATACCCAAAAGAATTCTAGGCACCCATCTCTAGAAAGATTTGGAATGACAACTCAATTATCACAAATCATCAAGTACCATTTTAGTAATCCACACTCAACTAATATATTGGAGGGAGGGGGGGATTTGTGCCAAAAAAAAAACAGATTTCTATGTTCTTTTTTTTCAATTTTGTGATGTAGCCAAGGTGGTGATCATCCATAAGGTGATTTAGCCAAATTAGGCTATGAACAAAATATGAGAGAAAAATATTTAAACATCATTATATACATTTCTGGCTACATACTCAAACCATGAATAGAATGGTGGTGTCGAGAGTTTCTACAGTAATGGAGTTTCTACAGTAATGTTTTTGTGAATCAATTTGGAGGTTCGGCCTCTTGATGAGGAATTCAGTGAGTACTCCAGGTTGGGGTTTACAAATTCTAGCTTTCCATGTCTTAATGAATCAGGCAATCAATTTTTATTAAAGTGCAGTTAAAGTGCATAATCAATAGGTACCCACACTCTTAGGAAGGGGTATTAGAGTATTACTGGAATACCTTTATCATTTTGGCATAAATTAAATTATTTTTTATTTTGCTGAACTTTTGAAATTTTATTCATTATTTGTGTCAAAATTTTAATAAAATCAAAAAAGTTTAATTGCCAAGTTTTGGGTTTAAATAAAGGTACTACAGTAGTCTAAGCCAAAAATGGTGACAAACAATTTTAGGAATAGATTTATGCATACATAGTAGACTAGGCCAAAAATGGAAAAAAAGAAAAAAAATCAGGTATATAAAAATCAAAAGTACAAGGCAAATGAGAGCACAAGTAAACAACCCAAAGAAAAAACAAATGCAAACAATCAACAAAAAAATAAGGAAAAAATCTTATGCAAATGGGACCCATGGCTACAAAATGACAATCAACAACAAAGAAGATTTAAGACAAGAAAGCTATCGTCTACCGCAAATTGGCTAGCGACAGATGTGCATTACCTATGATGTGGGGAAGAGATGAAGAACTTCAACCAAGTGCAACAACTCGTTGAAGAATTGTTATGACTTGTGCACGTTACATGACTATGGACACATGTTGTTGATAATGAGAAACAAATATCAATGAAACTAAAAAAAATTGTTGATGATGCATGATAATGGTATCTGCACAAACAGTCAAAAATGAATCAAAATTAGAATGAAGACACCCATACCTCTTAATAGCAAAAGGAATGAAATCATCACTTGGTGTTCGCTCAACATAAGATCATGTCTTCTCCTAAACAACCATCATTACTACATGTGTTGTCATCGTTGATGTTCGTTGCACCATATTTGTGTGAATTGGGTGAACAATGACAACGTCCATCAAAATCCAAAAACCATCTCTAATGATAAGGATATCCACTCATTGTCGAATGTGACGAGAGAAAAGGTGGGAGACTTCCTTCTGAACATGTGCTCCACTTTCCAAAACAATAACTGCAACATTATCCTAAAAGTGTGTCATGGGCAACATTATCCTAAAAGTGTGTCATGGGCTGATGTATGTTCATTCTCACAAGGGCACTAAAGCAAATGGGTACCTAGATTGTCATTGGTAGGACCACATTGACATTATGAAAGGTGGGTAACTATAGGATGTGGAAAGCCAAGATAGGTATATAGTGTTATAAGAAAGTGGGCTAACAATAAATGAAATGTTAGTGTGGTAGGACAAACTAATAACCAAACGTTTGCCCCTGGACCATACATGAATGAAGGTGTGTTCACATGATATCCAAAGGAACATTTGCTAGAAACGAAGCAAATTCCTACTCGTGTAGATGATTTGCCAAAAAAACATGCAATTAGAGATAAAATTAAACCACTAGGCTCTCAAAAGGTGGGACTTGAAAACAGACAACCTAAGGTAACATGGCTCAAACATTTCGTAATGCCATCTAGAATGGGGAAATGTCGGTCTCAACATGTGTTACTACATCAAGAAGAATAGGGTGATCATCTTACGAGAAACGAATGACAAGTGCAAGGATGATCAATGCCCAACACCCGAAGAATGTGGGGGCAACAGTTTGAACCATAGAAGGAAGACCAAACCTACCCAAAAAAACAAGAAAATTGGCTTAACGACAAGCTAAGTGATCAATAAAATCGACAAAAAGTCTTGCACCAAGTATCTTTTCCAATATAGGTATGGTACGAATATCAAATTCAACATAATGTTGCAAAACACATGGAGATGGAAACATTGTACAAAACAAGTAGCCCAAGTGTTGGGCATAGCACAATGAAAACATTGCAAAAGTTGCCTAAAGATCTACAAGCATAAGGAGATTAGATAATCATCCCAAAATCCTAATGGAAAACCTTAACCACAAACGATTCAACAAATGATGTGGATCCCATCGGTGCGCCCAAAATACGAAAACCTGAATCAAGAATAAAAAAACTAGGAGGAAGTGATATAAAATGGTCCAACCCTTATGGAGACCAAGCAATGCACTTTGTTGGTTGCATGGAAAGCCTTAATGCTAATAACTCCTCCTATAATCATAAAAACGCAATAACCACATCTAATGTGAAACCTACTGTACGTGTATCATCCGCCAAGGAAGGAAAAACACAAGTAAGGTGGGCTACTATTGTAAGGCAAAAATTGCGAAGGTGAATCAAAACAAACAACACTCCTCCCAATGGGTCCCTTGTCATGTACCTATCTCCAATGAAATGATTATGAGATCCCCATGTCAAGAAACTTGAAAAAAATACAATGGGGATGACGTGTGTATAAACGTCAAACAAATTGAAAATTTTCATCCAAAGAACCGGATGAAAATTGTAAGTTCTAAAAAATGGTTGACTATGATACCAAATTGAAAACATTACAAACACCCACCTATAACACCACCCAATCTTAGTGCAAATCTAACATCAATTGAATGTCATGAACAACTTGAAACAATCCTAAAAACAAGCAACTTGGGTAATGAGTCTACTCTTTATGGTTCAAACTTCAAAATTGAAATTTAAAACTTCCCATTGGAAGGATCTAAAATTCCTCATCTAGATTTATGCACTTCAATCTTTTGTGAAATATGCCCATCCATTGTATGCACTCATAATAATCCAAATGTCACTCATACATGAGCAAATAAAATCATCATGTAGCTGATGAGATGATTCACTGTGGCAGGATGCAGTGAAGGCATGCACCCCCTATTTGTGACTCTACTAGTTTTTATCACATCCAACATAGAGTGTTTGTTGTTTCCCTAACACCACCCATACACATGCAAAATATATGTATGCCATAATTCCTTGGGAGCTTCAACACAAATTAAATTATTTTCAAAAATGTAATTTTTTCTTTTTCCCTTCAAAACATAGTTTTCTCACAGAGGAAATTTTGGTGAAGGAAAGGGAAGAATCCTTTTGGAATATTCTTTTTTTGAAAATGGAATCTTCAGAATTGATTAATTAATTATTTGGCAGACATGTGTGGAACCCCCAGGGTACTATACGGTACCAGGTGAGAGACTATTTAAATAGCATCACCTGGGTGAATCATTATGGTTGGCCAATCAGAAGCAGTCATTCTTGTACTTGGGTCTTGTGGGGACCATTGTATTATATATAGGCCTATGCCAAAATATGAGTTGAAACTCATTTTCACACAATTGGAAGGATGTTGTACTTTATTTCTAGTTCATTGTATTTTAGGGCCGATTTTTTACTGCTGCAGATGGACCTACTCTCATTCTCATTCTCATTCATCCAATTTTGGAGGAATGTTCTGCACCTACTAGGCCACTCTTCACACAGCCCATGTACTTTCATGTTGGTCCCACAATTTGAGGAATGTTCTGCATCTAACTACTCTTCACAAACCCATGTACTTTCCATTTGGTGCCACAATTTGAGGAATGTTCTGCACCTATATAGACATGTACTTTCATGCGGTCCCATATTTTAAAGAAATGTTCTGCAGGTGTTATTCTGGACTGTGAAACTTGTTGTTGGTCTTTTGAAAACTTTCATGGAACATTTTCCTATTTTATAACAAACATTTACTGGGTTTGAACTTTGCTATGATGATGAGCAGCCAGCCTCCACCATTATAGGATGTGTAAAGCCTGCTTGTTGTCCAAGAACACACAGTTAGTTGGTGCTCCTCGGCAAGATTTTGTACTGCAAACCTCAACAAGGCTGTGAGCTTTATCGGACTAAGGACCCACACAAGGTAGAGCCTAAGTGTAGACCCAAAACCCTAAACCTTAAACCCTAAAGGCCCACACAAGGTGGAGCCCCAAGTGTAGACCCAAAACTGTAAACCCTAAAGCCCATGGCTAAACACCCCTTAAGGTAGGATCCTTGTTGTAATTGTTGGCAACCAATTTTTTTTTAATGCTCGAAAATTTTGTAGCATTTGGAAAATGTCCCATTTATATTCATTTTTTCAGTAAAAAGAGCTTAGAAGAAGCAATGTATTTTTCCAGCAAAATTTAGTATGCTTCCCATACGGTAACTGTTTTTCAAATTTGTGAAGTTGGTGGGTTGGCAATCATCCACAAGAGGATTTAGCCAATTCAGCTACATGTCCTAGAGGCAAGTAGAAAGTTATAGCCTTACAAGGATTACTTGACTTCACATTTTTTTCTCCTCGTAATGTGGGAACATGAGTGCTAAACGGAACATGAGTGCTAAACTCCATTACAGCCGGCACACATAATGTGCCATACCCCTTTGTGCAATAAGAGGAGAAGGTTGCAAGGCTAACATTGTATCCAGAAATGTTAATGTTTGTGCACTCCTCAGTAAAACCAGAAACCCATGAGTTAAAAAGATCAAAATTCTTGTTAAAATCTCCTCACAGTACCAGTTTTGAACAATCTCATGGGTCACAATCTTTTTTCTTCAGACATAGTCAACTGATTTTGCTAAATTTTAGAGAAAAAAATCGTCAAATTTTCGATATCAAAAAATGCATAAGAAGAAAGACTTCCTTTGCTATGAAGCTATTCCAACATTTGCAATGAACACAAAGCTATATATCAAAACAGATTGGCAACCAATCCTCCAGTACTAATGCAGTTCCCTCCCTCCTGTGAAAAAGAACAAGGGCATCAGAGAATTTTCTGATAATAAATTAAGGAGATAGCCAGGTCAAAACCTCCTGCAAATGTCAGGAGGAGACCTAACACCTGGTGCATTAAGCTCTAACTTAGGAGCTCAGCCACTGCATGCTACAGAACTTTCGTGATTGTTGCTAGGACAATTGACCTCAACAAGCTGTAACAGCAGATACATAATCTATTCTTATCTATGTAAGCCTTTTCCATCTATTTTGAGTGAAGGTGTGGTACCAACTTTGAATGATCCACAAGCTCACATCCAATGGCTTTAACTTCTATATCCCAAATGAGTAGAAAGTCACTGAACCACCAGGACATGTGGACAGGACGTCTTTTTGTGCAATCTTTTGCCTATGATCAGAAAAGCTCGTAATAATACACTTGATGCAGCAGCTTGTGAATCCATACAGCAATTCATCAAGTGAACATGAATCTGAAATTTTCAGCCAAGCAAAAACCACCCTTCAGACCAATTAAATCTTCCTGATGGGCACTGTTCCTTCATAACCTGAAAGCCATGTTTCATGGATAAATTTCCAGTACACTCCATTGGGGAAATCCTTCTGCAACCAGAGAAGCAAAACACATCTCAATATACTGCAGACTTTTCAAGCCCTTGGATGGTGATGTCTGACCCATATCATCCAAAACTGGAACTAACAAACACATTTCAAGTTTCCATCAGTTTAATTCCTGTCAAATCCTGAGTGTGCATCCCAATTCAATCAGGGAAATTTTGTCCCTAACATAACACTGGTCTGCTGTTTTGGCAAGGCATCAATAGCTGGCAAAAAGGTAGCCAACAGCAATTTGTTATTGACCAACTATTTAGTGCCCCAACCACAAAGCAGAAATCAATGAGATCTCTCATCATATTCTTCACAGTCCTATATTGAGGGAGTAAAAGTTTACATTTGCTTGTAGCAAAGAAGTTGTGAGTGCACATGTAAGAGCCTTATCTGCATCACAAAAAAGAAAACAATGTCATCAAATAATTCAAATCTCAACATCTATTCAGAGAACACATTGCTACAGCTTGCAAATGCCATGTGAACATCTTCTCAAAATTCAGCTGCATTTCTTCTCAAATCAAATGTGAGCACGTAAAGTAGCTCACCTGATCTTTCCCACTTGTCAAATCTGACAAGCCATGTATCATCACTTAGCCTTACAGAGCGCACACGATCAGCCCATATGTGGAAAAGTTTCCCTTTCTGAGAACCATGATGATGACGAAGACAATTTATATGCTCATGAGGATTCTCAAGTATCCCCCAGGCGCATACCCTGTTTGAGTCCTCTGCCTGTCCATACCACATCCAATTTCAGACATATAAAAGAGCTTTCAATGTCATCTTCAGCAAACAAATACCAAAATTTTGGACTACAGCATTCAAATTCCTGTCTTGAGGTACACAGTCCGAAAGGTAGATTACATTCTGATACTGAAAGAAACATGCCATCCATTCCAACCTCAACTCATCAGTTTGATCCTTAGTTGAAAAGGTTCAACTGTCCAAGGATAGAGTGAACTTCATTCCTACCAAGCATAACTATCCATGTGCCTGTAACTGTGCACTGGCCATGTCATGCTCGCAGGTTGTCAACTGTGGAATTGCTGCGTGGCACAACCAATTGGGTAAAAGGTTTCACACGCACCAAGCTAAATTTTAACCGATTGAAGACTTCATCTGTGCCTTCAACATCACCCCGCAGCCACTGCTCCAGAAGCATGAGGTACTCCACAACCTCATGAGCCACAGAGATTGCATCAGCCTTTGGGGCAAGTTTGTCATGCACAGTAAGTGGCACAGGGCGGTCTCGAGGTGACGAATTGGGCTGTATATCGAAGTGTTCCATGGCCTGTATGATGGCAGCTGCACAGCGCTCAGTTGCACAGAAAATGTGTGATTTATCTCCCACATGCTGTTCATGCCAGTGTAGCAATTCCTCTTGTGCATTGCCGACCTGCCAACTCCAATATCAGATCAGAAGACATAGGTCAAAGTAAGGGAACCAACAACAATGGACTCAAAATTTCATTGAAGCATTACCAGCATGAAGGTTGTCAACTCAAAGTGAATTACATATGAAGGGAAGGGAATTCTGTGGATAAAATCATTGAAAGAAAAATCAGGGGATGGTGACAAGAACTTACAATAACACCACGCACACCAGGCACACTGAAGAGCTCAGCATCATTGCCTGAATCTCCACATACCAGAGTTTGCGCTGGGGAGCGGCCCTCAGATTTGAGCTTCCTAAGGAGATATGCAAGAGCCTGGCCTTTCCCAGCAGCTTTTGGAAGCACATCCAGATCCAAACCACCGCTGTAGATCAGCTTGATATTTAACTGTCTCCCCATAACCCACCAACTTCATCAGCTATTTCTTCACTCTCATGTTGCACATGTGAAAACATAAACAGCACTTTCTGTGCAAGCAGTATCAATCTAGTTATATTGCATCCAGACCATGTTCCATTGTCACAAACATGTTGTTAATGGAGCACAAATGCTGGCTGAACCTGGCATTCATGACTACTCACTCAACAGGAAATACTCAAAACAGTCTGACAAAGAACTCAAAATACTCCAAAAAGATTTCAATCAACAATTTTGAGTGTAAAAACAGCAAGAATTCTTGAAGTAATGTTTCCAAGGTAACATTTAGAGCAAGGGGAAGATCTAAAATAACATATTTAGCAGATTATCCCACATTATTAAACAACAAGAATGCTGTAGGGATCATGACTCTCCAGTTTCCAATATCACAACCCTTTGGCAAAGCAGGATCTTCTTCTACAGAACACCATCCAGCATATATCTAGAGCTCACATATGACCCTGCCAAATACTTACAATCATGATTAGATACTAACACTTAATGAATTTGATTTTCAAAAGATTGCTGGGAACCCAACAACAGCCCTTACAATTCTCTTTGTAATTTTCTTTGAAGTATTTTTCGTATCCTGTAGAGATAGCATTTTATTTATGGCTCTAGCTTTCTAGAGGAGTGCAAGAGTAAGGGCATGGGAAAATATCTTCAAAACTATTGAAAATTTCTCAATACTTCACTAAAGTCAACCTGATTAGAATTGAGTGACAACCTAATAATCAGTTCATAGAGATTTCAGATCCAAAAACCATATCAGCAAGAAGGGAAAAAGAGGAGACCCTGATACTGAAAAACAAAGAAAAAACTGTTTGAACAGTAGTAACAGTTACATGTGTTCAGTGTGAACTTCAACAACATGTAAGGGCATGGGGAAGAAAGTTATTCTGAAATCTTAAGGATTGTGGGATGAAGATAGAATAAGAAACAGAAGCATCGCAGAAAATAGAGGAACCTGGGTATGTTTGCAGCAGACAGGATAAAGCACTAGAAACACTGAAAGGGCTTACCCCTCTAGCCTCCAATTTTTGGGTGAGCATGGGAATCACATGAACAGACTCCTCCTTCTTAACATGAAAGCTCACTTTATGTGGCCTTTGCTCCGAATCACACTGCCAGATTGTGACAAAGTGAACTCAAAATGAGACACCATCCTCCTGCTTATGCACAACACACAATACTAGTTGACTAGATATAAGAGGATAGAGCATTCCTTAATACCAGTGAAACACAACATAAAGACTCCACTTGATAAGGTGGAAAAACACACCTGATATTTCAACTGCATTTCATTTGCTACTTCAACAACAGCACTGCGATCCCATCCCTGACTCAGCTCTTCCACCCATCCATAATCAGGGGTCATGGTGTCTCCATACATGATTTCGGTACCCACTGACATGATTGCAATTCCTGGTGTCAATAGAGGTACCTCTGATCTCAACTCAAAATACAATGTAGGTGACCTTCCTGTGGAGAAAACCAGCAAAGAGTCGTGGTTGTATTCTGCTTGCCACAAGGCACCAAACCGCAACAAAGACTTGCTTTCGTGATCGGCATGATCCACCTGCAAAGAAAAAACCCACGTCTTGCAACCAGGAAAAATGGCCTTTTCTCACTACTCCTCTTTCAGAACCCTTTCATCTTCACATTTGCCTTCTACTTTGGTTTTACTAACCCCTCTTCGTTACTTTCTTCCTTGATATGCCATATAAGTTTGTGTCAACACAAGATTGCACCTTTCCTTGGACCCAACAAACATGAAATCTAGCAATTGTTGGCAAGATTGGAGGGTGGTGTTGGTCTCACAAATGCACTACATCCTAGACAGAAAGAGATCAAGAAAATTGATAATATGCTTGGGTACTACAGAAAGATGCATGAGAGTATTTGTTGTGGGGCACCAAAAAAAGTGGATCATTTCTCCTTCCAGAAAGCTCACAAAAAGAGATCTCTTAAGGCAATTTTAGCATGGTGATTTTGCTACCAAAAAAATTGGTTTAAACAAACCCATTTATGTAGCCTGCCAAAATAGGATTTGCAAGGCAGGCAGGCAGGAAAGAGACCCAAAAATCTTTTGGGAGTCAGGAGGCAACTGGAGAAAAAAAGATCAAGAACTGACTGACAAAAGCTTTCTTTCTTCAAGATCTCATCTTTCTTTCTTTCTTTCTTTCAAAAGAGAAAGATTTTAGAAAGTGCTTCAGTAGTGGCAAGAAGATGATACTGAATCCCTGGATGATAGAGGAGGAAGATTTTAGAGGACGTGCAAAAAGATATTTCAGGAGGAGGAGGGAAGTGTGTTGTAGGCAAACAAACCATGGTGCTGTCAAGATCTGAAACAATCATCAATCGTGGCGCTCCCATGAACTCCATTTGCTTGCACAGTTTCCTTGCCCTTTTTTCTTCCCGATGTTGCGGAGGAGGCAGGCGAAGAAGAAGCTCTCAGCTCTGCTCTGCTCTGCTTGATTACTTCTGCTCTCGAGTCCTGTGAACAGGTTTTTCCTGCAGCAGAATTTTGCTTGCAGTAGCAACGAGAGGATGATGCACACAGCAGGAGGGACAGGGACAGGGACAGGGACAGGGGGCTCGCCCAGAACAGAACTCGGAGCTGCTCCCAAATGAGAAAGAGTTGAAAGAGAGAAAGGAAGATTGTCAAGTCCTTGGAAGGGCTTTATATGGTATTAACTGGCAGGGACTTTCCAAAAGGCACAGCCAACAGAAACAGCAACAACAGGAATGCAGACACGACAGCCAGCTTGTGCAACAGGAGTCAAGTCCTGTTTTCTGTTTTCAAGCTGCTGCCGGTCCCACAAACCCTAGAAACCCGAGCTTAGCTAGCTAGCTTCCCTCCTTCCTTCTTGGCAAAAGGAACCTCTCTTCCTCCTCCAGCTGCAACTGCTTTTTACCTGCAGCAGGTCCCACAGGAAAATAACTCCTCTTGGCTCCGTCAAACCCTTGGATGAGTGATGAAACGCTTGGAATCAACGGCAAGAAGATCCAAAAGCAACTCCCAAGTTGATAAGAGCGTCAGAGCAAGTCAGAGCAACAACAACAGTTGTTGATGATGATGATGACGATAAGCACAAAGACATACAAAAGACGACGGACGGAAACCAGATCTGACGAGCCCAGATCTTGTATCACCAATCAATAGCCTTCCGCCGAGCAACAACACAACACTTCAAAAAGCGCTGACTGACGGCCCGGCGTCGACAAAAGAACAACCTCAGGAGAAGAAAGTCCAAAATGCTGCGCCAAATAATAACCTGATGAGGGGGAAAAAAAAACAAAAGACTTTCCACTGAAAAACAAAGATCCTCTCTAAATCAGAAGAGAGAAAAAGGAAAAAATAGAAGAAGAAGACGGGGGAAAAAAAAATTTAATTGCCTCTACCGATGGATTTCTTTCTTTCACTCTGTAACTAAGTCTTGGCCGTTTCGGAAATGTGCAAAGCTCGATGCGCTCACTGCGCTCACTGTCTCCAAGATGATCAGCGTTGAATAATACAAAAAGAGTATATGCTTCATGGAAAGAGATGTGATGCTTACCGGCGGCTCCACTGGGGCGAGGGGAGAGGGAGAAGAAGATGAAGGGAACGTACTTCCTCTTCTGTCAAGAAACGACCCTCACTGCTTGTGGACAAAAAAAAAATGCCGAATTTGACAATGTGGACTGTTCAAGACTGCGAGATTGCCTAGAAGTTGGCTACATGTGCTGCGAGGACGCGGAATTGCAAGGATCTGTGACAGGATCTGTCGCGAAGATCGCACGCTGCGCAAGCACCCCCACTTGCAAGGACGGACCCCCGCGCGCGCGCACAAGCGGGCTCTGCCTCTCGCGCTCTCCGAAGATGACGAGGAAAATTTTCTCGTCAACGATCGAACTATTCCTCGTCCTCATTTAAACGACATACGTTGGACTGCGCTCACACGCTGTGCGTTCCCCACTATCTGAAGCTGACGAGGAAATTTTTATCGTCAACGAACTCACAACTCACTCTTCCTCGTCCTCATTTCGAAGAACGTACGTTGGACCCGCACGCGCGTGCGCACGCGCACGCGCTGTCTCGCAACCTCCAAAGCTGACAAGGAAAAAATTAAAATCAACGAAAAAACTATTCCTCGTCCTCATTTGGACGACGTTCGTTGGACCCAAAGAGGGGAGTGGGTGTGTGTGTGTGTGGGAAGCGGTTGTTGGTAGTTGTTGTGTCCCCTACCCCTCTAAGGTACCCACTACCTACCCAACTAACTATGTACCTACCTAAGTATCTACCCATTACTTACCCACCTATTTATGTACTTATCTACCTATCTACTCACTACCTACCCACCTACTTATGTACCTACCTATGTACCTATTTATCTTCCTTCAAGGACTATGATATGTGTCTCCATCCACTACCAAATTCAGTTCTGATTTTGTACATTTGTACAAAATGTGTCAAATTGATTGGCTATTAATCGGTGATATTGTCCGTGGCCCCTACCGCACCCCCCGCCCCCCCCAACTGTGTAATGTTTGTTGGCCTTGCCTTAACCAAGGCCCTTAAGGATATTATTGTGTTCAGATTCATTCTAGAGCTTAAGGGATTTTTATAGGCCCCTAGGTAAATAAATAATAGGTCTATTTTTATATACCTAATGATTTTTTGAAAGTTGATATTTTGGCTTGTTTTGAAACTTGAGATTAGTTACAGAGTTCTAATAATATCTGGGAATGATTTTGGTTTCTTTTGGAGGATTTTTTGAAGATTATATTTTTTGCATGGTGAAATATTTGAGTTTCCATAATTCTTCTCTTGCCTTAAGCTACTTTTTTTTAATGTAAAATGGCAAGGCTAGAGTGTAACACACCCCTTGTTTATTCTAGGATTTTTTTTATAAAAATGTAGCTTAAGTGGTGATCATATAGGAAGATGTAAAAAAAAATGGCCATTATCCCTAGGAAGATTTAACCAAATCTGGCCATAAACCCAATATGAATGAAAAAACCTTCTAGGAATTTATTTTTTAATGTAGCTGAAGTGGTGATCATATCTATAAGAAGATATAGAAAAAAATCGCCATCGTCCCTAGTAAGATTTAGCCAAATCTGGCCATAAACCCAATATGAAGTAAAAACCTTGAATCCATCTTCTATATTTATGGCTATATATACTGAAAACAAAATTTAGAATTTTTTTTTGGTGGCAAAATTGTGCCAATGAAAAAAGGGCTGCAGGCCCAACAGGAAAAGATGACGGAACCAGACCACTAACTGTAACATTGTACAATGGAATGGTGAAGCCCTGCCCATTATGTTGGGTAATGCACCTGGCCAGCCTGTTATGATGACTGATGCCATGCACCCAACATTAATGGCCAAGGGTGAGACTATTCCATGACATAAAGGTCTGCGGTGGCAGATTCGCTGATTTTTCAAGAAATTCACATTCAGAAAGCACATTTTGGGCACCATTATGAGTGTAAATGATCATCATAACAAGATTATGTAATATAATGTGGTCAAGAAAATGATATAATCTGTTACCCTAGTCCTTAATCTATTGAAGTAGGGGCCAGACCCTTGGATCCATTCTGCAGAATAAGTCACCCACGAAGCAACAAGGGGAAGTGGTGCTCTTGGCATAATGGGTAGGGGTCATGTCCATTCCATTGCGGAATTGGATACCAGATACTACTTCCCCACTTAGCTGCAAATACATAATCTCACCTTAACCAAACTGACCTATTCTGCAATTAACCTGCCTTGGAATGAACAGAATGTGCCATCTAAAGATGCAATACAAGATGGAAAGACCCCTATTTGCAAAGGGCATGTCGCCAAATTGTAGCACCATTCCTAAACTTTTCCAACTTTCTTTTTTGACTTGTAGCCAAATTTGGCTAAATTCTCTTGTGGATGATCACCAACCCACCGAACTCACAAGTTAAATAATGAATTTTTATTTTTATTTTTTTTAAAGTTTAAAAACCACTGAGCTAGGCTACATGCTCCTAAAATGCAAGAAATAAAAAATATATAGAAGAAGAAAAATTTGGCACACTAGCACTGACAATGGAAGACAAAAGGAAGGATGCTCTCTTAGCCTTTTGGAGCAAGGTAAACCAAGAGCTGGCCAAGGCTTGGGACAAATGGATGGGTTGGTGAACCTTGTAACTAAGGTTAGGTCGGTGTGTCAATTACCACCATTGTAAAATATGAACTCAAGTATACCTATCTTGAAATCAAAGTTTTTTTTAAAATTTTTAAACATTGAAAATCTATGTTTAGAAAAAAAAATGTTGATAAAACATCATATGTAAAGATGTTGCAATTTTTTTTAATTCTAAAAAACTTGTAGAACAATTATTTCCATTAAAAACCAATAAATTATTTATTTTAATCACAACATGATGGAAATCTTGCTCATTCTTAGATTTGAGGTCCCTCCTGATGAATGAAGATCTTATTCCCCTTTCCTAATGAAAGGCACCTGAAAGGCCCTCGTGCTTTATGCACCAATCTCAACCCTTACAAGTGTCTTGTTGTCAAAGGGGGTTACCATACACGAAATCCAAAAATTCCAAACATGCTCAAGTACTTGTTTTTTGGTTGTTTTTTTGGGGGCGAGGGTGGGGTCCCGGGGCAATATTTTTATTTTTTAAAATCTGGAATATGATTTTTAAAATGATAATGAAACAATTTCTCTTATTCCACAACAACAACAATTTTTTCTTTTTTGGGGGGTTCATGCTCAACTTCGCGGCGACAAAATGATGAGGTTGAATGAAAAAAAAATTGATTCAATGGAAGCAATTCTTCTTGAAATTTGGGTGATTATGTATACCTAGAGAAAGGCCCCAAGTGGATGGCATTCCTTAATTTGAGGCCTTTAAGCCAAAACCCGAAAACACGAGGTCAAAAATTAAGGAAACGGTGACACGAGGTGACTTCCTTTGCATAAAGAAGCTAAGTCGATTTATTTATTTTTCCAGCATTTCTTTTTGCATGAGACTAGTATCATATTTTGCTTTCTATTGTTGTGTGTCAAGTTGTTTTTGGTGCAAGTTTTTTTTTTTTTTTTTTTTTTTTGGGGGGTTTTTGGTGAGGTTTCATAAGAGTGAGTGCATCGTATGCATTGCAATTGGCATTATGCATTCCCATTGCATGTCAAGTTTCAACACAAGCCAAGATATCATCTTTCAAAAATCCTCAAATAAAAATAGACCTATTATTATTACCTAGAGGGGCCAAAAGCCCTTAAGCTACTATATACTCTATAATGAATATAAAAATAATACCAAGGCAAGGCCAACAAAGGCAGATCCCGCCCAATTCTTTATAAATCTTTTTTTTCTCCTTTAGAAGTTTCGGGAATTAGAATACCATAGCACCTTCACAAGCTTTGACACTAATTAAATTATTTGTAGAAATGTTGACATTTTCAAATAATATTTTTTGGAAAAATAAATTGTGAAGGAAAATAATGAATCTATACCAATTTTTTTATTTTTGACATGGAATCTTCAATTTTAATTAATTATTTGACAGACATGTGTTGTTTTGCCAAAAAGTGGAATTAGAATTCTAAATGTGAAATGGACGTGATTTTTGAGACTTTCAATTGGCAGAAACTTTTTTTATGAATTAAAGAAAAATCACCAGCTTTCTACACATGAGTCGAGGTAGGTAGCCAAAAATATAAAAATGTGTTTCTATTTTTAGAGTTTCATATTCTAGCTTATAGCCAAATTTGGCTAAACATTCTTATGGATTATCACCAATTTGGCTAAACATTCCTATGGATTATCACCAATTTGGCTACATCACAAAATTGACCCCCAAAACAACAAACTACCATATTTTCGGTTACCGATTCTTTCCACACTTTCCCACATAAATTTTTGTTTTAACCAAAATAAATTAGTACAAAATGTTAATACCATACTTAAGAGCTTATCAGGTTTTGATTAGACGACACGAGATTGATCACCAACCGACAAGACGAAGGAATAGAAATATCAAATTGTCCAGAACACTTGGCTTTGTCTAACCCGACCAATGGCCCCCACCCGGATCCCCAACAACTAGTCTGAGGCCTGGGAAACCAACAACGATTTTCTCGAGGACGGTCGTCACGAGGTGGACAAATGCCCTACACCCTTCAGGGTGGGGGGAGGGGGGGGGAGAGTGGACCCACCGTGGGGTGGTTTGTTTTCCACCAATCGGTTCCGACATTTAAGTATTTCCTACTACTCCGGGCTAACTTACCAACTAGTGGGAGATCGATCACATTGAGAAATCATCATTGGTGGGAGATTCCGACTCAACTTGCTCATTGGTGAGATTGGAAACGGAATTCCCGGGAAAGTTGCTCATTGGTCCGGTGACTCACTCAAAATATAACAATTTGTTAATAATTTGGTCATATTTTTGAGTGGCCTTACTTGACTCGAGTCACACCCGAATGCAAACTGTCCAGGAGGGTCCCACCAGCCCCCCTTAGTTTGGGCCAGAGGGTGGTGGGGGAGGGGGGTGCGGAGCATGTCGTCGTCAACGATGATGAATGCTCGACTGGCATTACGTGTCCGAATGACAACCGTGTTTTTTTTTTTATAAACTTTTTTGGGACGGCTACCCCCTCTGGAAGAATAAATGGAAGTAGTCGACACACACACCGTCCACTTGTCCTTTAAGAAATTAAAAAAATTGTTATGGACGGATGGTTCGTTTACAACAAAAGAATAACTCCGTATCTGCCAGCAATTTGTGACGGAGAAGGTGCAACACCGATCGATCTCTTCTTAATTAAGGGCCGCTTCTAGAGAAGACCGGTATCCAGAAGCTTGACTTTTTCTTACTACTATAAGTTGTTCAAAGTTTTGAGGTGTAAGAAATGAATATTATTTTGTTAAAAAAAAATCCCTACACACATAAATAAATCAATAAATCAATAAAATCAATAAATAAAATCTAAGGGGCCTATTTATCAATACCATAATACCTTTATCATTCCTTCATTTTCTTGCCAAATATTTTATTTATTTCTTGTCTTTTCACTACTGCAATAACAATAAGAATTTCCTAAAATTCCGGCATTTTCAAAGACCTGGCCATTTAGACGAGGAATAAACAATTTCTAAAACTTCCGGCATTGTGGACACCTAATTATGAAAAAAAAACAAAAAAAAAACAGAATTTATTGGAAAATAATTTAATTATTGTCAGAATGGTAAAGCTATTACAGTACCATATAAATTATTTGGTGCTTTTATCTATATGGCACAATTGATGCCATGTCTAATACATGTGATGATACCATTATGCTTAAAGAAGCTATAAATGTGATTGCAAAAGAAGTTGTGTGTGTGTGTGTGTGTTTGTGTGTTTGTGTGTGCAAGACTCATTTTCTACTTAGTTTTTGAGTAGTAGGTAGTCTCCCCCTAAGGATGTATTGTGTGTGTGTGTTCAACAACTTCTTTGCCAATTGTTTGTTTCTTAGACAAGTCCACAACATGTGTGTTTTTGGTGGGTTTGCTTTGAAGATCATGCATTGTTTTTTTTATGTGGATTTTAGTGTTTTTGGTGGGTTTGCTCTGAAGATAATGCATTGATTTTTTATGTGGATTTTCGTGTGTTTTTTTGGTCATGTGCTCACCAAAGAAAAAACATTGCCTTTAAATCTCTTGAAACCCAAAAACTCTCACTTTGAAAGTTTCTTAGATGGCATATTTTGTGTGATCAAACACATGCACCAAACAAATGGCATATGGTGCCAAATGTTTTGCTTATAAATAACACATCTTTGTGAAGCCAAGTGTGAACTGCTCATCATATGATCGATTTGCCTTTGTTGATAACTTCAAACAAACTTGTGAGAAACAATGCAATGATACATTAGGTAGAGAGCAAGGAGAAATTGAAGGCACAACTTTTTTTTTTTCTTTTTTCTTTTGCTTTTTTGGCAATGGGGGCAATGACATAGTTAGTGAGGTAAATCCAGCATAACATAGTTTTGGGTGTCCAATGTTTCATAGGTTTTATTTTTTTAAAGTGAGTTCTTGGGTGATGGATTACTTTACACTAGGGTCAATTTTGTGATTAAATAAATTTTAAATAGTGAAACAAATTTTCATGAAAATATGACACTAGGATATTAAAACCCATCATAATTATTGCAAGCAATAATCTGAATAATTTCACTCCTCATATGACAATATATCATAGTAGATCATGAGAATTTAATAATTTTAAAATTACAAAAAAAATTGAATTTTTTTAGTTATTTGTTTTGTTGATGTGAAAACTAACCCTAGGCTACAGTAATCATGTGTGTCATGAATCAAAAGAAAGTCGCAAAGTTTATCAACAAAGCATGATTCAAATGCCGTCTCACCCTTAGGTCAAATTCTTCAATAGCTCCAAATAAGTGGAAATGCCTCAATGCCTCCTTTGACACTCAAGCTCCACATTCGAAATGAAAGCACATTTTCCATTAGTGTCAACATAGGTCTACTTACCAACCACGTTGTGAAGTGGGCCATTTTGCTTGTTGAGACTTGAGACCTTGGGAACGATTAAAAAAATACACATGTTTTCTAGTCTACCAACCAGCCCTTTTTTTCCTTTTATTCTTTTTGTGTGTGAAAATTTTGCAACGTTGCAACATCATTTTGGAAATTTTCTTTCCAAATTAGAAGCGGGTCTGATTTTTCAGAATCAGTTCTAAAACCCAAACTGAATTTTATTTTTGAAAAACCAAACCCAATACCAAATTCTCAGTTCCATTTATGTGTCAAACCGGAATCAAGATTTTGTGAGGAAAAAACTAAATAAATAAACTAGAACCAAGGGCTAACTCCAGGTTATCCAGTGATCAATTGTTGGTTCCATTTTGTGTTAGGGTAAACAGGCCAGTGACTGAACACATAGTGTCTCAGTCACCTCTATCTCACTCAATCTGCCTCCCTTCCAGTTGTGGTCCAAAGATAAAATGTAGCCAATTAGAAAGCGCACCAATGGGCGTTTAAATCACTCCAAAACGGTCAAAATTGAGGAAGATACGCTCCTTCAAAGTTTGGAGGGTAAAATTGATTAGAAAAAAGGGATCGTCCACATGGCACCCCATGATGGCTTGTTTAGTCACCTAACACCAAACAAACACTTGCTCACTAATGATCGTTATCTACTCTCACATCAAATTGGATGAAGATGGCGATGAAACATTTTGATAAAGTAACCGTTCATATTTGATCATAGGGCTGAGATCACACCCAAATTAGGGCTTCTAGATCGATGATAATGGGTAAGTATTGTCCCATTCACCAAATTTGTCGCCCCTCTTCCAAATGTCTTTGGGCACAAATTTTTCATCACTCCCACAAAGTTTTGCACTCCTCCCAGTCGCTTCCTACTAATGCCAACGATATTCCTCCTAGTCATTTCCTCCTACATTCCTCAACTCTAAACTCTATCTCTTTGAGTGTTCCAAATTATTACTACCAGCAATGGTGATCCATGCCCTTTCTTTCATCATTCTCAACTCAGGTGCAAAGGAGCTTTGAACATCTTCACACGTACTTCTTCCAACATATTGTGAATGGGTCAAATGCGGCTCCAACAACTTGTGTACAGAAGAAGAACTCTTCAAAGGCACTACTATTGATACTCCTCCTAGCAAGTTCGATTCCTATAAACCTCAACTGTTTCAAGTTCCATTATGTGCCATCTCTTCCTCCTATTACTTTAGTTCTTGGGTTTTGGCAGCTACTACTGCTTCTGCTTGTGGTGAAAGAAAAGATGATGCTACAACATTGGTTTGATGCATGGGAGCAAACCAAGTGATGATGGGAGACAATGAACGAACAAGATTAGGACGTGCAACTTCCTCTCACGACAATGGTAGTTGCTTCACTAGAAGTCTACTTGCAGCTATGTGGCACAGTTCTGCTACTTTTTTGACAACCCCTTATTGATCTTGTTGCAAGCAATGTTGTTGTACAAGAAATCTTCCTCCTCCTCCTCCTCCTCCTTTTCTTCTTTTTCCCACTGCTAAATAAAAGATTCCAAGGTTTTAATAACGTAACCACCAATTGCTAGTGAGCACTTGTCGTTGTCCTCACATCTCCTACAAGCTCTTTCACTTTCTCTGTGCCTTGATTTTACCATGGTTATCCCTACTAGTCTTTTCCCCTTTGTTACCTATTGTTCATGGTTTTTTATCCAATCTCGATGTATTTCAAACTAATTGATCATCCCCACTTTTGTCACCTTTTAATTATCAGTTGAACCCTTTCTCTCAACTATTGTTCAATTGGACCTTTTCTCTCAATTACTATTCAGACACTTTAACCTTTTCTTTCATCTATTGTTCAATTGTTACTTTGTTGTTGCCTTTCTTTCAACTATTACTTAACTTTTACCCTTTCTCAACAATTATTACCTTTCTCTCCGTAGTTGCAACACTATTATTTATTCTTCAATCATTGGAAGGTAGCAACCTTGTTGCTCAATGCCCTCATGATTGTTATTTAGCATGTGTCAACATCCTTGCTTATTGTTGAACCCTTGTGCAACATAATTTCAACCCCAAGTACTTGCATAGATTTGCTCAAATACCTACTTGAAAATTATAATGAAAGTGATCACCCATTTCAACAACAATAACTAGAATCCAAGTTGTAATGAACTTTGCTGTAGCATGTTTCTCAACAGTTTTTTGAATTGTTCATTCTGATGCAGAACCTAATTATGCTAATTGTTTAGCTTGCCTAACTTCCTTATCCTTTCTTTTCCATACTCTAATTTCCTCTACAACTGCCTTTTCCATTACTTTTCTCCTTGGGATGTCAAGGTATTCAAAACTAGTCACAATGTGTGATTGAGATTAATCAATTAATGGTTTTTTCCCCTTGGTGCGTCTTACAAGTAAATGAAATAGCAATGGTAGGTTATGCACAATTTGTGAATGATTGCTTTAAGGCTTGGTCCACCCATCTAACTAAAATGATTTTGTCTGGTTCCATGTGACTGTTTCTAGACATAGCTACATCCTTAAATTTTCTGAATGCAATCTTAAAAGGGTCCTCTAGATTCAACTTTGAACAAGGTCAACAAGCATCCTTTGCACCAAATGCCTTGTGCTTATTTTGTCACATTGGTTTTGGCCTTCTTAATCTTCCAGGTCATGATGATAGGTCTTGAACAATATTGTGCAAGTATTGCAATTGACACATACTAGACTAGTTTTTGTACCTATGTCCAATATTATGCATGGAAGATAGCAATATGATCTTGGCATGTCACTAACCTCAAATATATATATATCTAATTTTTTTTGTAGGATGGTAATGATTAAGTTTTTTTAAATTCATTCAAGGGTTATATGAACCTTAATATGGTATGTCCTTATGACATTTATGAAACATGCAAACATTCAAGCATGGCAACACATTCAAATAAAAAAAACATTAGTTTGCATAACTATACTACACAAAAACAACCATGACCCATGGACAAACATGTTCAATTTGAAATTGATGTCCACCAACAAATTTTATAATTTTCACAAAGGTTCAAGGTTCAAGGTTGTACACAAATGTTCAAGTTAAAAGTTTAAACCTTATTGAAGCTAGAAAATACATATCGAAACCAAAGCAAAACTATGGACCATGTGAACACTTAAAAACTTGGAGAATACCAAACAAAAATAGTAAACATGACAAAATGGATTCATTAAAAAAATGTCCCAAGTTTAAATCTTAGAAGCACGAATGAAACTAATTTCAAATTCTTGTGTAAGGCATGAAGGTGAAAACATAGACCATGTGAGAGTATCAAAAAACTTGTGAAGACCAAAAAACAAGGTGAAATGGCCACTATGATTACAACCACTAAAATGCAACCACTACACATCCTCCTTGAAGTAATCAAACTTGCACAATTCATCTTCATAGATTTTAACAAGGTGTGTTTCATGATTTAAGAACTCACAACATCTTTGTTTGCAAGGTGACACCTAATTCAAACATTGTTTAGCCAATTATTGTAGATCATGACAAAAACATCAAGGTATTTAAACCCAAGTCTACAACATGATAACTTACTTAAAATTCCAACCACAAAAAAAGAATCTAATTGCATTAATTTACAAATTAGGAATTGCATGTATTTATTTGTTCAAAAGGGCCACATTGGGGTACAATCTAGCATGTTTTTCCACCAAACCAAAGGTGACCATGTATCATTATTGATGTTGACAACATAAAAACAAAAAAAGGAAAATTCAACTACCAACAATCTTCTATTTGCCTTTTCACATAAAATTAAAACATCATATAATGAGATGGATGAAGAGAATTTTACAAAGAAAAGGTATTAGAAATTTTTGAACTTAAGAATTGGTTGTTTTTTTTTAAAGAATGGGGAGCAAAAAAAAATTGTCATTTTCTATTGTAAAGAGTTTGGCCTTTTCACACACCACATAGTCTTGCCAAATGAATTCACTAAGCACTTGTGCTTGTAGGCGCAAGGATTGCTTGTCATAAAAATTTAGTGTTGATGACATCAATATATTTTAAGGTTTCCTAAAGAATCACAACCCTATAAATTTGCAAACCTTGTTTTCACCTATGTTTTCACTTCCTTACAAGTAAACCAACTACAATGCAAGCCTTGTCCCACTCTTTGATAGCCTTTTCCATAAAAAGTCCATTTGATAGTGTTAAAATTGTAGTTTATAATGATATCATTGTTTAAATAGGGGATTAAAGGTAGTTAATAATAAAAAATTATGTGAATAAAAACCTTACTAAATAAATCTTTAACATATATGTCAAAAGAAATAACATTAAAATCAAAAAATGAATATAATATGAACTTTTGAAAATAAAGTCCATATCTAGACATTTTAAAGTTCATTATTATTTTTGGGTTAAGGTTTTTTTAACAAGTTTTCTACATCTATGTTATTTTTTCTTTAATATATATAATATATTGAATTTTTATATGAAAACCCCAAAAAATTTCATAAACCAAAATCTATTTGTATAAAGCCATTGATAAAAAATCAATCCATTTTTTTCAACTTCAAAAGTCCAATACTCTACATTGAAGAATATATGTTATATTTTTTATGTAAATGTCTTTTTATTCAAGTTAAGAATCTTTAATTCAATGAAATTTTTGGCATAATAATGATTTGATGGGATGCTAATGGCACATTAATGCATGACACTTTGCAAAAACTTGTAATGTCATACAAAAAGTGATCCACCTTTTCTTACACCCACCCCATTGAACCAATCCCTTTTTACTTCATGTTGTGCTATGACCAAACTTGTTGCAAATGCATATCCAATGTTTGATTAGGATTTGGCAAATGATGCACCTCATCATCTAAATTGTAATCATGTTAAGTATTTTAATTCTCACATGCAACAAAAGGAAGCCCACATTGCACTTTTTCTTGGCAAGGCATCAAACACTCTTGATTAGTTTTCAATGTATATTATAAGATTCCAACATGCTAACTATTCAATAATTAATATTTAATTTTGGGTTTCAACAATTTCTTGCACCTCCACATCTACACATGCAATTTCATGTTGTGACTTATGTTGTGATTCAAGGAAAACATACATCTCCCCCTTCATCATCCAAACAAGTTTCATAAGTAATGTAGTTTGTCCCCTCCATGGAACCCTAAAAATTTCACAACACAAACTTGAAAATCATTCAACAAATCAACAAACGAGTCAATTTTTTTTTAAAGGTGTCTATAACACCATGTTTCATCAAATGCACATCAAAATGATGCACAACAATATCGTCAAATATTAAGCATTGTAACCCTAATCTCAAGATTGTAACCAAATCTAAAACATGGGGGAGTGAACTAAAAGAATGTTTCACACTTCAAACGCACTCTCACAAGTTTGAGAAAATGAAACCCAACACTCCCAAGTAGTTTTCCCATTATGAAAGTTTGAATATTATTGCGTTTTAAAATTTTGAAACAAGAGTGAAAATAACAAATGATGTCCAAATCAAGCCTTTTTAAAACCATTTGAAAGGTATTGAAGTTTAATATTTTAAAATGGAATCACATTTTTCATTTGGAGATTTGAAAATTAAGTTAAACCAAAGAAATGTTAAGAATCAAATTGGTAGTTGGACTTCCAACTATTAAAACTTGGGAAAAAAATCAAAGCATTTTTTATTGGAATGCATCAAATAGTGTGAAAAAGGTCTTTCCAAAGGTTCAACTTTTTAATTGAAAGTTCTTCAATTGAAATTTGTATTCAAAAGTTATGAATGAAAGCTCTTTAATTTAAGTTCATATGCAAGAGTTATGAACACATAAGTTGTGGGACTCATAATTTGATAACATTGGGAAGGGAAGGTTTATTGTGATTTTTTTGCCATTTTGATGTAGCCTTTATTACTAATCAAAAAATATATTATGAAAATAATATTGATGAATTCATCATAAGTCTAAGTTGTGATGTATATTGTGAGTTGACTTATGGATGGTTCATTTGTCCACCATTTTGGTTCCAATTTGCATTAACCATTTTTTTTTTCATTTGTGAAAATTGATTTTACTTCACATTTTTGTTTGTGATTTTGTCTTAATATCACCGTGGAGCTTTCATGTCCTTTCTCTTTGTGCAAGCTACATGATGCACCCCCAAACTCCTTAAGAAGCCTAAATGTGAGTCCTAGAGTGAAACAACAAAAAAATAAAAAAGTTGGGGCATGCTCCCTAATTCGTAACATTTCAAGGGTAGGAGGGCATGTCAGAGCTCCAAGATGGGACTAGGATGAACCAACAAGTAATAGTTCAAAAAGAAATCAACTTGCACAACTAAAGAAAAAAGGCGATTACTGCAAATTGAATGTAAGTGTGCGGTGGACTTAAAAGGGACAACCTTAAGCACAAGCTTTACACGGCTTACAATTTTTGGGAGGAGGCACCACTCCCCTCCCTACAATATATTATGTGACTCTCCATGGGGGCTATATGTAGATGGCATTTTTTATCAGGAGTCCCAAAATTGGGATTCTTATTGTCTTGAAACTTTGGATGTTCATATCTTCCTAAAAAGAAAAGACCTTTTCGAAGAATGCAAGGGCAATATCTTATAGTTTCAAAAAAATCTTTCTAACAATGTATTGCATTCTTTAATCGGAAGTCATTTGACCCCTTCTCTAAGGGGATTTGTGGTTGGGAATCAAATTCCCAATTTGACTCCCAACCCTTCTTTTGATCATAACTCATGCATTTTAAGTATAAATGAACAATGTAAAGGCACTTTAGGCATCTACTTCAAAACAATTTTAATAGTATCACAAAGACCCAATTTGGTGCTTGTTTACCTTTTAAACCAAGGCTATGAACATTTGGGATTCCCACACGAGTGTAATTCCCAAAGTGGGAATGCAATTTGGAGTCATTGAACATCATCTTTTGCACTCTCCCCCATTTGTAAGAGTGTGTTTCACATTTGAACACACTCTCTTGGCCTCATGGGCTCTTGCACTCTACATTTAATCGTGAACTCGATGTTAAGGTTGTGACACTAAAAAATGAACCTTGAATTTATATTATATTACGAAATTGGTAATTGATAAGTTTTTTACCTCGATACCACTTTGAAAACCTAGAGATGCATGACTAAGTTTGTTTTTAGTGTTAATTGTATGTACAACACAAACATGGTGCACATTAACACTAGGAGGAGTTCAAAAACCTATTTCAAGCTAATCCACACATGAACATGGCTAACAAAGGCAACACAATAGGTTGAACACACAAGAAAAAAATTGTAACCCAATTTTCTCACACAATGTCGAACCAATCTTTGATTCAAAAGTTATAATTATCACAAAGTTTTAGTAATAACATCAATCTCTTTCACATTGAGACCAAATTGGTCTATTATACAATGGGGTATATGAAACCTCAAAACCCCTAAACCTTGAGTATGCCTTAAGCATTGGCCAAATTATATATCAAATGGCTATGGTCTTTAATACCATTGCTCATACTTGAGTTCATACCACCAACATTATCTATGCATATAATTTTTATTGCATGTTAATGCTTTTGTATTAACTTTTTTTCTTCCTTATATGCCCTCAACCCAATCCATTGTTTGCTCAACCATATGGATCATGTCTAAAGACACTATGGGCCCACACGAATTACTAGATTGCAAAAGGGCAATCAATGACAAAAAAGAAACATTGAATACTTGTGATAATGACTATGTGCACATATAAGGTTGGGGAGTTCTTATTTGAGTCTAACCCAATATATGTGCACAACATTGGTCATGACAAGAGGGGTGGTACAAAAGGCAAGTCGACAATAGAATTTTTTTAAATGTTCGACTTTATTGGCCTTGCCTAGTAAGGCAAGGATATTGTGTTTATATTCATTATGGAGTATAGTAGCTTAATGGATTTTGGCTCCTATGCAATAGGTTTATTTTTGTATGAGAATTTTTGAAAGATGATATTTTGGCTTGTGTTGAAACTTGGGATTAGTTATAGAGTTATAATCTCTTGAAGGATTTTGGTTTCTTTTTTTAGAATATTTTTTAAAGATTATATTTTTGCATGGTGAAATATTTTTGAGTTTTCATAATTCTTCTTTTGCTTTCAGATACTTTTTTTATGTAAATGGCAAGGCCACAGTGTCACACACCCCCTTGTTGAAAATGTAATGCAAATGGAAAATGCTCTTCTATTTCCAAATCAAATGGGACCTATTTTGTTTGTTACCGCAAGGCATATGATAGATTTGACGAGCCCTGCACAAGCCCCAAAGAAAACAATGAAATACTACTCCAAACCAGCAATGCCAACCAACCTTGCAAGCATGCTCATACATCATCATATTCATGTAGCTGAATTTGTAATTTGGAAAAATCGGGAACAAGAGTTGGTCCAATCCATCACTGACTATTAATAAGTTGATTGAGCCAGATGCATATCTCTTCTTGTTGCAATGCAGATTTTTCATGACATGGCTATGTTAATTTTCAAGTTAGGTTTTATTTTGTGGATTTTGAATCTGCTCCTTAACAATTTGCACAAAATTTCAGAGTGAATAGCTGAGTTTTGCTTTGGGGGGGGGCGGGGGGGGGGAATTTGAGTGATTGAAAATCAAAGGTCCCCATACAAAACCCTTTGCATATATATGGCTTTGTGCACATAGCCTATATCCAAGGTCAATAGAGGATGCTTTGTGCTTAGAGCATCTCCACCAGCTTTCATAGCCCCGGAAGAGTATGATAAACACAATCAAATCATATTTTCTGATTGCTCCCTGTCTCTGATTGGCTAGATGGTTTGATTGGTCCAAGTGAGTTGCAATCAGTAGGCTGCCATCTGTTTGCAGTCCCAGTTTCAGTTTTATGTGTGGGGTTGGAAAAAGACAAGTAACTAAAACTTGGATGTGAGAAATATTTTTGTTGGGTCACATAGGTACCAAGCACAGCTGGCAATGCTCTTAGGGGTTAGAAAAGAAAGAGCTTATGTGACCAATGATGCTGTTAGAATGGCTGCCTTGAATTGTTTTGAGGAGTTCTTGTCATTAAGCTTGCTACTTAAATATTGTAATAGCCTCATAGGCTTGTGCATAGGTGTGAAGAATATTTTTTTGTGATCAATGAGATTTTTCAAATGGGTGGCTTTTATTAGTTTCAAAGAGTTGCCTTGGTGAAATAGTACATAAACATGGCATGTCTTTTACATGTGACCTGTGTGCAATGAGCTTTTGACACAAATTTGAAGCTTTTTAACAGCTATTTCTGTATTTTTTCCTAATTTTAATGAGTGATGCACAATTTTTTGTTTCTCTTGTCGAATTTGTACTTCGGAAAATGAAAAAAAAGAAAAAAAAGAAAATGTTGTGATTTTAAAGGATTTTTTTGTCACCTTTAGAAATAAAATTAATTAATTTTGTCACACCCTAGATCTAGGCATTTTCCTATGTCATAACTTATAGCAACACTTTTGTGAAAATATTAAAGCCCACCTAGAACAATCACTATTTAATGCTCATTAATGCCATGGATCCTAGCCAGTGGACCTACTTGAAGAAATTGAAAAAAAAAAATTAAAATTAAAATAATTAATTAATTAAAAGAAACAACCCTGTGCACAAACCCTATCATTTCTGTAAACATCTTTTCTTAAAATCAGATGATGAGTCTGCAAAACAGACTCTCTTTGTAGAGTCTACAACCTCCATCATCAATACTAAATAGACAAACACAGGCTTCTGCCACATTACTTGTGCTGGTTTGTTGTCCTTTGAAAGCCAACTTCTAGAACTCTTTTCCTACATTATATTGCCTATTTCAAACATCAAATGAAGGCAGCCTTGTGAAGGGAAACTACAAACTACCCATTATCATCATGGACTTGGGGATGGACCCACACACCATCATCAATTATTTTGTGTCTCAACTGAACAAAGTGGATTCTTGTCGTTCGTAACATATGTATGTCTTATTATTTGCAGGAGGCATTGCGTGCAGTCTGAGGAACCTAAGCAAGAAGAAGCTTCACAACTAAGAGCATCTCCACCCCCAAAACTGTAAACAACTCCTTTATTGGCCTTGCCTACCAAGGCAAGGATTATATTTTGTTTAGATTCATTATGGAGTATCGTAGCTTAATAAGGGATTTTGGCCCCTAGGTAATAATAATAGGTCTATTTTTTATATGAGGGTTTTTGAAAGGTGATATTTTGGAATGCCTTTGAAACTTGAGATTAGTTGTATAGTTATGTTATCTTGAAGGATTTCGGTTTCTTTTAGAGGATTTTTTTGAAGATTATATTTTTGGATGGTGAAATACTTGAGTTTCCATAATTCTTCTTTTGCCTTAAGATACTTTTTTTTAATGTAAAATGGCAAGGCCACAATGTGACACACCCCCTTGTTTTACTATAGAATACCATTTAATGATCAATGTCCCCACCCACAAACGTCATAACAGTCCCTTTAAACACTCAAAGACCATTTATGTCCTTGCATCTGGACGAGTATCTAATGGTCACTGTCCAAATCCATAGTATTAAAAAGCTTTTAAAAGGGGTTAAAATGACCACTGCAAAATGGACCATCAGAAGTACGAGAGAGCAACAAGATTTGCGCTATCCTGCTGCAAGATTTAATGAAAAGGGGTGTTTGCCAGTGTGGGGGTGGAGATGCTCTAAGGATAGTCCGTCCAGCAGGAGAGATTCATACAAATGTAACCGCCCTGCTAGCTTATCAGCATAGATCAGGCGTTTATAAGCACCTTGGCAGATCAAGGGCAATTTTCTGACTACCGCACTACCTTGGCAGCTTTGACACTAATTATATTATTCTCAGAAATGTTCAAATTTTCAAAAATATAAATTAATTTTTCAAAGAAAAACTCTCTTTTTTTGTGAATGAAAATATAAAATTTTAAATACTAATCTGGAATTTTTTATTTTCAGCATGATCTCTTTAAAATAAAATAATTATTTGACACTGAAGTGTTGAACTTGCCATGGTACTACAATAGTGTGTAGGGGGATTCTTTGGAGAAAGGGAAAAAAAAAAGTGGCCATCAAGGTCTTGATTTGTTTCTTTGCTTTTTTTGCCCCACAAATTTGATACTTTCCCCCCATCGTATCCTTTCATTGAATCTTCCCCAAGAAACACTACTAGGTACTACAAATGGGGTTGTATTTTTTTCCTTAAATTCGTAAATTTCCCTTTGCCGCAATATATCCATTTGTGGAATGAATCCTCATGTTTTATTGTTACTACAAATGAGGTTTTTTGGGGGGAGGGGAGAGATTTTCCTCCCCTCCCCAATATCTTCAATTTTTTTAATGAATCCCCATGCATTGGTAATTATACTATTAATGGGGTGTTTTCATTTGAAATTTCCTTCCCAAAACACATCCACATTTTAGGTTCTCTCTCCATGGTCTCTATGACATTCAAGTACCTAGCTTCCCAACTTAGTGTGATTGGTCTTTCATTGCAACCTCACAAATGTATTGTTTAGGCATCATCAAGCTACCCAAAAATTTCACTCCATCAACTTTCTTTAACATCCCTTGTGACGACCTCAAAGTTTTGGGGTGTCATTAGATCCCCTCTCTCCCTTCCTTTTTCATTGAAAATTTGTAGCTTTTGCAGTTTTAACTATGTGTTTCACAATGTTGATCATACTTGTTTTTTATGTATCCCTCCTAGTAGTTTATGACTTTCTTCCCTAGCCATGGATTGCATATGTTTTCCCCCCCTTGAACAACTTATTTGTAAACATATTAAACACCTTTAAGATTCCATTTCAAAATGTTTGCAATATCACACGTTTATCATCATTCTTTTTTACAGGATGTCCAACGTGCATTGAACTCATATCATTTCTTATTCATGCTCAAGGTTATGCATGTGGTTTATAGCTCAACCTATTTTATCAATTTTTTAAAATTGTTAATAATTGTCATCAAAATGAAGTATGAAAGAAAGATTTTTAAAAATTCAAAAAAATATGCTTAAATTTTTTTAGAACATCTAGTTGATGAAAGCTTTTAGAAGATGTAATTGATAAAACTTTTAAAAAGGCTTAGTTGGTGGAACCTTATAAAAGGTTTAAATTGACAAAAACATTTAGTAACCTAAGTGGTCAAAGGTTCTACAAGTTAAATAAATAGAAATATCTAAAAGGTCTAATTGGTAAAACTTTTAAAAGATTTAGTTGACATAATTTTTTAAAAGGTTACTTTCTAAAAAGTTTAGTTGATGAAATCTTATAAAAGATTAATGAATTCTAAAACGTTCCGTGGGATGGTATAAATAAAGGTCTTGAAAGCATCACCTTTAAATCATGGCAACACAAGTTGTGATCTATGTATTTTGCTTCATTTCAAACCTAGCTTGTATAATGTCTTATTCAACTAATAATGTTAATTAGTTTAAAGTCATTGTCAAGTTTCTCATGTTGTTAAGAGTATTTGTCTTGCTTCTAACAATAATATATTCCTTTGCCTTACAAATCCAACTTGGTTTGCCCTATCTTTTGGTAATAGGCCTTTTTTTTTTTGGTTGTGTTTGTGATTGACCAATTGGTTATCCATCTATTACAATGTGGCCATGGTAGTGAACACATAAGGATGCATGACACCATCTATAACATATTTGCATATATTACAAAGGGAATTAGTTTCAATACAATTCAAGAATAATTGCATGTTTTTCTATTTCCCACACCTTATACCATTAGATGACATGTCAACATCCAAACAATGTGTTTGCATCATCCTTTCCAATAACAGGGTTCACACTTTTACATATGTATATTGCAAAGAGAATTATCTTCAATGTGATTTGGAAGCAATTACATGTTTTTCCCTCTTTCACACCTTACACAAGAAGATGACATGTATTGACACATTGTCCTCTCCAAGGAGGGGGTTCACCCCTTTGTGAATGTCATCATTGTTGATTTGACCATGCAAACCTTTTATCTTGAACATTATTTACCCATGGTTTTGCAACTTTAGAGGCAACTAAAACAAAGGAGCAAAAATTCTGAAATTAACATCCAAAATATTAGTTCTTTTCCATGGCATTAAAACTTTCTAATTGTTTGCATAGACAAGCTAATGATTTTTTACACATTTGTGTTAATAATATATTTGAACTCTCATTTTCAAAGTGGGAAGTTTTTAAATGTTTAAAATCTCTGGATCAAACTTTTAAAAACCAACCTTATTTCACATTGGGTCATTTTTAGATTGTTAGAAAAATCTTGAAACATGTTAAAATAAAATGGGGCAATGTCCCCAAAACAAGGATGTGTAACATAAATTACACTACCAATTGAATGGTTGATGGCCATTTGCATGGTTAGGAGTCAAATTGCCAAAATCACCTTTAATCACTTAAATGACCATTTGAAAAATTAAATCACCTTTGGTTTAAATTTTGTAACACCATTGAAAATTTGAAAATCTCATAAAATCTCCCTTAGTTTTAACCATTTTTTCAAACAATGTTTCAAAAGATGCAAGCTTTCGCAATTCAAAAGCAAGCAAAAGTGCTAGGGTGCGCCGTCTTTCAAGTTCCACCACTTAATGACCCCTACCCCTTGCCATTTTGTAAATCTAAATCCAATTGTTGAGTCAAAATTTAAGATATTTTACTATGCATTCAACACTTCAATGCTAAAAATAGCTTGAACCTTATGGTTGGAAACAAACAATCTTCAAAGTTCAAACACATATATTCTTTTTTTACTTATAGCTAAATTGAAATTTAATTCTAAAAAGACTTGAACTTAAAGTTTTAGAACTTGATACATGGGAGGCAACATGATTTAACAGTTCATTTATTAGAAATTTTTTTGTTCTAAATAATTTTTTCATTTTTTCATTTTATTTCCTTCTTTATGCAATCTTTTCTTTTTGGTTGCAAGCGATTCATCTAAAATGTAATCTTAGTTATTTTTTTAACTAAATAAAATCAATGTAAATATCATGGCCATGACCCCAATGTTTTTTTTGGGTTTTTCATTATTGCACAATTGGCCCTACCTTATAGGCTAGGTGGATTGAAGTGGCAAAATACAAGATAGTAAAATTGCACACATGGCTATAAGATTTTTTTGGATGTATTATGATGGCAATAATTTTAGTTTAATGTTTGACTTATGTGGCAACATGGACTTGTTACGTTGCAAAATTGTGAGGAAAGTGTGATGGTTATAGCAATTTTGCAATCTACAATTATACTAGCAAGTGTTTTTGACAAATGTGAAATGTGAATATTTAGTTTGTTTCCAACAACAACATCAACTCGTAAATAAAGTAAATAATAATTTAGTTTCGATCCAATGAGCTTCGCTTCTTGAATCTAGATGTTCATCAAGCTTATATTTAAAATAGGAAATTCATCAACAAATAACTCCATCTCGAATCACCTACATGAAGTCATAAAAAAAATAAAATGAAGATTACTAGAGTATAGGAATATTGAGTCTCAAAAACAACAAGATTCATGACAAAAATTCAATAACAACTACAAGATGTAATGAAATCCAACTAAAGTGAAAGATAATAAAATGGATATAAGATTTTTAAAATGGGTGATGGTAAACCCACCTTGTTTGGAATGGAGAAGTTAATGAAATTGGTATCAAATAAAAGTTGATATAGTAAACATAATGCATATGCTTTGATTTCACTTCTTTCTAATGTGTCATGTTGGAAACTTGGACTACCATACATAAGAAATGAAATCAATGTGTATGCACTAGGTACATAGGTTAGCATTGTCTATTGTATACCAAATTTGATGGCCTTGAATCAAGCATCATTGGAAAATATGTATTCAAGGAGACCATAATTGACAAATTATGAAAACTCAATCTTTGACAATAACACTTTTTTTCTTGTTTTATCATAACAACAAACAAGTTGAATGGGGTATCAATAGGAACTACTTAAACAACTTCTGATGGATCAATAGTAACACATGATAAAACTTTTATTGTTACAAATATTAGTAGCACCTTACTATGTTAGAGTTTAAATACATCTTCTACCTATCTTTCAAAACCATGTTACTCTCCATCAACAAGGACATCTCCAATAAAAAAAACTAACATTAACATAAGATGGTATCGGCCATAACCTTGTGAGCATAAACACTAAGCAAAGTTGGAAGAAGTTGAAAGTGGAATAAGTGAGAATGCATGAAGTACCCAAATTGAGACTAAACAATATTTCAATAATGTTAATGTCCACGGTAAGTGGTGCAATTAATGGCATTTCAACATGTAATGTGCCAATGAAAGATGGTAGACCAATGATGATAGTGGACTCCACATCCTTAAATAGATCCTCCACATCAAACTCCTTGCCCCATGAACTCAACATGGTCACTAACCTCGTGTGCTAGTAGAGTGGTGGAGTATCCAATATTTTACCTATAAGCTACTAGGAAACATGATGATAACACAAGATGTGTGAAAGGCCTTTGTGTAAAGAACATGAACTTATGAAGAACCAAAATTTTGTCTTTATTTCCATTCACAACGTACAAGGAAATAATAATTTTCTCATTTTGAATAAGTTGAAGGGAAAGGACCTTCATTCTAATCATGAAACATGATATGATCTCTAGCAACATTAACACCCACATCCCCTTTTTTGAGCTTCCCACACATCATGAGGAAAAAAATACGAAAAATAAGCCTTCTTCACCAATAATTCATCTTCATTGTGGAACTATGAAACCTAGTAGATTGACATCAATTTTTCCTTTGGACAATGTGGTATTATATTTCTTTCATTGCAAGAGGCACATCATGTCTTTTATCATCAAAAAATGCCAAATTAAAACACTAAAAAAATGCAGGTGATAACAAAAAAATTCACCAAGCTCATCTATTAGGGGGCTTTAATTGATTTTGAGTGAAAATGGGATTTGTAAGCCTTTCAATTTTAGTACAATTTCGGAAAGTTGCAAATGCTTCATTGTTTTTAGGTTATACAAATATAATACCAAAATAATCAAGGAGCTTCACATGCATATCAAGGTGGATTTCTTGCATAGCCTTTGTCACACTTGGATTTACACCCACATTTGCCATTTTTGTTCTTTTCAAATTCTTGAGGAGACTATTCTTCCTAAGATTCACAAATCCAACAACCTTAAGTACAACTCCAATTTTTAGCCACAAAATCAAGGTGTTTGTTAATTGAAGCAATTCCATCAATAATAACATTAAAAGTTCAAGAAAACCAATTGATAATGGGAGGAAATAACTCATGATAGAAATGATACAAAAAATCTACCTATTGGTTCCTTGAGTAATTCTTAAAAAATTGTAACAAATTTTTAGCCCAAAGGGCATCAATAGTTTGGAAAACCTTTGCATTCAATTACCTTCTTAAATGACTTAAAACCAAGATTTGTTCATTGGTGTTGGGTGTTGCACTTGAAAGCCATCATTGGTAGTTATTCTTGAAGGTATTTCAACCATTGCCCAATCACCTCCCTTGGTACCAAATCTACAATAACAAATGGTCAATCTTAGATCATACATTAACCACATTAGATTTATTAGAGCAAGTCAATGCATCTTGTAATTAATTTCTTTTTGAATAGATGACAATTATTTGCTTAACTATAGTTTGAACTAAATAAATGGATCAACCATGTTGGGGAAAGCAATACCAATTTTATTCAGGTGTAACACAATGTGTTTAGTCAAACCTATCTTATGCACCATGTGTTTCACATCAACACAATTATTACCCATGGGATCCTTAGCTTCCAATACTTAAATCACAACATCAAATCATGGAAACATTCAAAATTTCACATCCTATCATCAGATCACAAGGTCACCTTGTAAGAAAAACCACATAAGAACCTCAAATAACATCAAGTTGATTGCAATAATTTACATTGCAAGTAATCAAGGGATCTATTTTTGAATCCCATTATAGATGGTTGAAAATACCTTGTGGGTGACAATTTTATAAATCCTAGGTTTCTTAATCCATTTATCAAACTTTAAATAAGCTTTGTTTTGATGCATCCTTTTGCAAGTGAAGAAAGGTTTTTGTTTGCCTTTGTGTCAATTGATAAATAATCTTAGTTTTTCTTTTTGAGCCTTCAACAAGGACCACATGTACATTGGCCATTTTGCTAGTAAGCTACAAAAAGGGAGGACAAATTGTTAAGGGTAGAAAATTGTCCTATGTTGGTTAAACACCATGGATGTTAAGAGACGGTACTACCATCATTAGATGGTAGTTACCGTCAAATAACAAAATAATCACATGAAAATTATAAAATGAAAGTGGTGTCTCACTATAATGTCATCAATACAATAAATTACATTCATGGGGCAGAATAATTATAAGTTAGTTCTAGGAAGAATTATAATAAAAATAATATTAATTACTAGAAATAATATCCTAGTCTAATTTACTTAGAAAGGTGTTGTGGTAACTATTTAACTATTAATGATAAATATCCTATTTATCATTATTTATTTGAAGGTGAAGCCATCTAGGTTAATTAGTCCAAATGGATAAATGATGGATTAATTTCCATTAATTATGATTTGTGAAAGGGATTAAGATAAGGAGATCTAGGAGGATAAGAAAATTTAAGAGAATAAGGATTCAACTTTTATGTGGTGAACATCCTTTTTGGGTTTTTATTTATTTCTTAGGAGGAGTAAAGGATTTCATTATAAGATTAAATTATTGGTTTTCATCATTCACAAGACATTAGACATTGGATCATTAGGAGGATGCGTGTGTGTGACACTCTTGTGTGAAAAGGAAGGAGAGGAATGTGGGAGAAAGTTGTATTTGTCCTTCTGTGTAATGGAAAATGATTGAAGGTTGTATGGATTTTAATGTTTATTCTTAAAATGTGATAAAGGAAAGGAGAATAATTCATATTATGATTATATAAAGTTTTATTACTTTAATGTATTAGTTTTTAAATTTATTTACAAAATTATAATATTATCTATTATATGTTCTAGTTTTGGAGTAGAAAATGCATTTTGTGACAAGATGGTAATTGCCATTGGAAGGCAACAATAAGGAGGTAGCAACTAGATTTAAGGTTCGTAAAGGGTAGGGAACTACTATAAACAGTAAGTAGCTACAAAGGATCTACAAGTGTTATAAATGGTAGGTAATAACTACAAAGTGTTTATAGGTGTTGTAAACATTAGGCAATAGCTATAAAAGGTTTACAAATGTTGTAAACAATAGGCAATAACTACAAAGGATTTGTAGGTGCTATCAATAATAGGTAGCATCTATAAAAGGTCTTCATGACGAGAGGTGTTGCAAGATGATAAGAAAACATAAAAATGTTTTACCTTCAAGTTTTTTCATGTTTCTTATTTTTAAATTTATCTTGTAACCTTTTCCTTGATAGTTTTAAGGTTGTTAGACTTGCAACTTCACACAAATAATAAAAACAATGAATTAACAAAACATCCACTACACAAAAATGCATCCTAGTTCACTCTAGGTTATATTAGATTTTGAGTGAATTTGGACATTTTTACCATGGTGAAACTCGTCAACCCCTTAGTGAATGGGGACTAGTTGCTATGGACAATAAATTGGTCCATTAGTTTTGAGTGAAACAAGGTTATATTCAAATGAAATACAAATTTACTAAGTCATTTCACTCATTAGTTAATTAATTAGGCATCATGGAAATTAATAAAATTTAAATTATTGAATATTTAATGTAATATTTAATATTATTAATAATTTCATGATTTTCAACCTATGAATTATTGACACATGTCACTACATATGCTAGGTTTAAAACCTAGACTAGGTAACATAGGCCATGTAATCAACTTAAATAAGCACTTACTTTAAGAAACTAGATAGGAAAATATTCAATCAACTTATCACTATTGACCACAAACACACCATTTGTGAGGTTTGATCCCTTGATTTTTAAAATGGAAGCAAATGCCCTTACCATCAAACTAACACACTTATCATGATAATGTGTTACATTGTAAACTATTTATTAAATATTTCATTTTAAACATTAAAAAAACATAAACTTTGAAAATTCATACTTTATTGAAATTTTGTTCAAATGAAATGATTAAAGTTTAATTTAAATTTTTTTCAACAATGTACATAATTACATTTATTTCCTTTTGAAAATGCAAAATCATTTGAATAATTGTTTTTTGAATATCATTATTTAATAACATTTCAATGACCATTCTTCTGAAAAAGAAAATGTTTAATGCATGGATAATATTTTTGCTAACATAATAATACTACCTATGTTAGGTTACTTTCAACTATTTTAAAGTTACATCATTGTTCTAAGTTATTTCACCCTACATTATTTATGGCTATTTTCATTTTATTATTATTTTTAGCTATTTCACCTTAGGTTACTTTTGGTTATTTTAAATTACTTTTGGCTATTTTATGTTACTTTTGGTTATTTTATGTTATGTTTTATTATTTTAAGTTATTTTTGGCTATTATAAGTTATTTCATATTAGGCTACTTTTTATTATGTGAAATCATTGTTGGTTATTTTTTATTATTGAAGCTTATTTCACCTTATGTTATTATTGGTTATTTTAGGCTATATTACCAAAGGTTATTTGTGGTTATTTTATTAGTGGCTATTAATTTTATTGCTAGCTATTAATGATTATTCTATTGGTGGTTATTGGTGCATATTCTATTGGGGGCTATTGTTGGTTATTCTATTGGTGGATATTAGTGATTATTCTATTGGTGGTTATTGGTGGTTATTTTATTGGTGGCTATTGTTGGTTATTCTATTGGTGGTTATTGGTGGTTATTCTACTTATGGCTGTTAGTGGTTATTCTATTGGTGGCTATTGGTGATTATTTTATTAGTGGCTATTGGTGGTTATTATATTGGTGGCTATTAGTGATTATTATATTGGTGGATATTAATGGCTATTGGTGGCTATTAGTGGTTATTTTAGGCTAAATTATCATAGGCTATTAATGGCTATTGGTGGTTATTAGTGGTTATTTTAGGTTAAATTACCATAGGCTATTAATGGCTATTGGTGGTTATTAATGGTTATTTTAGGTTAAATTACCATAAGCTATTAACGACTATTAGTGGTTTTTAATGGTTATTGGTGGTTATTATATTAAAAGCTATTAGTGGTTATTTTATTAATGGTTATTGATGGTTATTTTATTAATGGTTATTCTTAGATATTTTATTGGTGGCTATTTTTAGTTATTCTAAGTTATAATATGACTATTGGTGATTATTTTATTATAAGTTATTATTGGATATTCTAGGTTATATTATCATAGGCTACTAGCAGTTATTTTAGTAATAGTTATTTAAAATTATTTTTCATAGGCTATTATTAATTAATTTAAGTTATTTTACTTTAGGTCATTATATTCTATTATAGATTATTTTAAATTGCTATATTTATGATAAAATAACTTATAATAACATAAAGCATAATGACCTTGAATAGCCTAAAGTATAACTTGAAATAACATATATTAACTTAAAAATAAAATAACCTAAGGTATAGCATAAGGTTAGTTGAATAATTTAATTTTAAATAACCTAAAGTAAAAAATTTATAATAAGTTAACTAGGATACCTTAAGGTAGAATAACGTATAATAATTTATAATAACTTAGGGTATAAATTAAAATAATTAAAATAACTTAAAATAATATAAGGTATATCATAAAATAACATAGGATATTTTTAAAAACAACATAAAAAAGACGTATTTACCACATTAATTTATAATAATAAATTATGTCAATTAATAGTGAAACACAAAGTTTACATAGTGATATTATAATGTAATAACTTTAACCAGGGTGAAATCACTAAAGTATAGTGTGAATTTATTTCACTTTTAATGAAATCACTTTTAATTAGTGATTTAAGCCAGTGAACTACACTTTTGTACTAGTGATCAAATCACAAATTGTTATGGATTGAAGGTCACATAACTATCTAAATTTTTTATCAAATGGGAATTTTTAATAAAGTTTGTCTTTCTATATGTTTCAAGATCTCTATATCTACATTTGGATTATATAATAATAGTAGTAGTATACTTTAGTTATCCTATTCACCTTCAAAGCAAAAGCTCTAACCTCCACCTATTGAATTTTTCCAAACATGATTTAGGGCATATTTTAATGATCAATAATTATTTTTTGAATATACACTTTCTATGAAGCATGTCAAAAAAAGGTTACAACAAAATTTAGCTTAATGAACAACAACAACAATTCATATGTTATTGTTGATTATTGTTTTGTGACATAAAAAAGGGGGGAAATTTAGTATGTGAATACAAGGGAGCAAACTCATAGATTCAAAATATTGCACTTGTTGTAAAATTGTAACACTTGCACTGTTTAATAAGACATGATGTAACACCTTCCTTGCATTAATATGAAAAGATGACAAGCATTGGAAATTTTTTTATTGTGTTCAAAACACATGCAAATCATTAAGCACTAACAATAAAGTATAGTTGATAATAAATTTGATTATTAGATGATTTAGTAGTTGTCCCAATGGTAAAATTCACAAAAGCTTTCCCCTAGCACAATGACACTTCATGTTTGAATGGCAACAAATCAATCTGAATTTTTATTGCTTGTCAATATGTGTCGCCTACTTTCAATCTTCAACTATCAACACGTAATCAAAACACAAAAAACAAGAAATGTTACAAACACCATGCCACCCATGGCAAGAACACCACATCTATCAACAACTATAGTTTTTTTGAAAATGTTGTTTCACACCCACATGTGACCTATGCGAAGACCATTCAAACAAATAATATGGTGGAAACATTGCTTTCTTGTTCTAAACTTTTCATGAAAGCTTCAAATTTCCCAAAATACCATAGGACCTAACATGCACCATAATTTTTTGAATTTCAAAAAACCACATGTTGACATCAACCCTAACTTCTTCAACCATAAATTTTTATAATATTTTGAAGGCTTCATAAAGTTCACCCTAACAACATTAATTGTTTTTTTAAAAATTGAAAAGTAGACATTAGTAGAAAAACCTCATTTTTCCACTTGATCAAAAATAGTCACAAAAGACACTTTTAGTCGCCTAAGACAAGTAAAAAAATGAGGTTTTTCTTCTAGTGTAGAACAATATGGACTCATCATATTGACTTGAAACATATTCCAAAGTTTTCCAAACATCTTGGAATTAAATATGTGTTATGGGGCAACAAAACTCTATTGATGCCTCCCAACTGAATTGAGCCCTAGTCCACATTACATGAATGTTTCCCTATTACGATGGAAGGCATACTTACAAACTAGAACACATTAGTACCAAAATCCCTATTTATGAATAGACATGGCAAAAAATACATACATAAATTGCACATAAAATGTTGAATTCAAACCATTCAGTTGCTAACATGGCTAGCCCATGGAAAATGTCATGCTATATTTTTAGTCCATACTAAAACTTCTCCCCATTCCACTTAATGGTGGCAATATATAATGGAAAATTTTCAAGAGTTAAATATTGTTGTACATACATTTTCACAACAAGATCAAGGTATGTAATAAGTTGATTTTACAATTTTGATTTCATGAAAGTAAGTGTAAAGAATGTACATTCATCCTCCACACTCCCTAGAACAATTGTTAGTTCAACAAGCTTTAGGTATTCAAATTGCCTATGTTTCAAAACCAGTTTGTATGCTAGTGCTTCCACATTTGAGTGGTAGGGTTATGATCAAGGGGGGATTGCATGCATGGTAATGTTGTAATTATATTGCATAATGACAACAAATATAAATGTTTTTTAATTAAAAAATCAACATTTAACAATGAGCCATGTGAAAATCCAATTGGTGCCATGGTCTTGCTATGTCAATATTGTTATTTCAAGATGGCTAAATGGATAGGGAATGTGTGGCAACATCCGGTTGTAACCAATATTTAAGGTAGATGATGCTTGTGGCATTCATCACCTCTTGAACAAGGAATCATTTATCTAATTCATCAATCAAGCTTTTAATAGTAAAATTACATTGCTCTTTGACATTTTGGTCTGTAAATGCCCAATCATACTAAGTCACCATGGTTACTTCTCTAATAATTTAATCAATTTTGTGGAGCATGTATAAATGGTGAATGAAATCAAAAGCATCATATTCCACTTGTGTTTATGGCTTAGTCCACCACACCATGCACAAGGCAACATTAGTGCATTCCACCAAATCCAAAAGACACTTGAAGTGGTCATATGATTTCATTGTTACAAGATAATCACAAATGAACATGTGTCCTTGTTTTGAGCAAATTTGCCCAAGCTTTGTATTACTTCCAACATTGGCAACATACATGCTAGACCCACGATAATTTTCACATCACATAGAACCTCATAGTTAGTTCTAGCATTAGGTTTGCTAGCATTAGTATTATTGATTTTGACCATAAGTGTTTTGTATTCACCAAACACTCATTTAGAGTGAACCAACATAAAATCCACCTCATCTTGATGTTTCATAGAATCTTTTGAGCCCATGATTCAATCACCTTTGTTAACTTAGTGCATTCAAAGTGCCTTTTGGGGAATTGTACATGGATTGTAATACATGTACATGGATGCAAACAAACATCCAATCTTTGCAACTAAAGTCAAGGAAGAAAGAATTTGGACAACCATATTACATTAATGTATCATACAATGAATGCCAACAATGTAAAGGTTGTGTTTATTTTTTAATTGAATAATAACACCTATCTTCAACCCTTGAAACGTTGTCACACCATTAGTCCCAAAACAATCAACCTTGTTAACAATGTCAACATTTAATAAACCTCCAAATACAATAAGAGAACAAACAATCATAACAATGAGGTTACCAAATATGGTTCCGTCCACAACCTTTTTAAGATTTACAAGGATTGGCACCCTTTTTTAACTTTCAACAATATTTGCATGCACAAATATCTAGGACTAATTGTCCATAGTTGTGTTTCATCACAACTGATTGAAATAAATTTACATTGTTTCACAACTAGTTTCATTTTATTCAAAATCGCAATATTGTGCATGATTGTTGAAATTTCCCACCCACTGGAGTTTGTCTAATGCTTCCTTGAAACATGTTCAAAATCCATCATGGGCTTGCCATGGTTTAGTAAGTGAAATATTATCACAAAATAACATTTTTTTTTCTTCCTACCCTTCCATTGAACATCAATTGCAAAATAGAATGAAAATCTTGAATGATATGAATCCTCTCATTTTTCTAATGTTGACTTTGGTTACTATGGTAATAACCACCCATTACAATGCTTGCATGAACAACTAAATTTTTTGCTTATTACAATGTTTTTGCAAACCATCCAATTTAAGGTTTAAAAGTTTTTCCTTACCTTCCACAACCATGCACATCTTGTAATGCACAATTTGTAACTTGCCCTCAAGACCCATGACATGTTCAACCCATGGAAACTCAATAGCCAATTGAGTTTTGAAAACTTGGTGACTATCATTTTTTTCCCCCTTTTTTTGTGGATTTGTAGATGGCTAAACATTTCCAAAGTTGGATGCACCAAGGGGTCAAAACATAATCAAAGGAGCCACAAAAGGCATCAAATGTCACATTATGTCATAATTTTTTATTTTTAATTTTTTGCCATTTGAAATCATGGTAATCATGACACGTTATTCTTTTTTAACACATGAATATCAAGAAACTCAAATTTAAAATCCATTTGATCCAATTTTAAGTTTTGGTTTAGTTAAAGACTTTTGAAAGTGAAATTTTATGTTATTAAAAAAGGTAATTTTTACAAAGGAATTTCAAAGGACTCATATAATAGAAGTAAGTTGATGGTAAAAATATGAAATGATAATAACCTATTAGAAAATTTTGTTAAATATTCAAAAATTCAAACATGTGGAATTTTAAAACTTTGAAAATTCAAAGTATATACATTTGGAAATTTAGAATTTCAAAACTTCAAAAATTCTTTAGCACATATAAATGGGGTATAATGTACATGATGTATTGAACAAAGTTTTAGTTTATATTACATTAAATTCCACTTTAAAAAATAACATTTTTTAGTATGATTTCAAATTATCATCATTTTTCAAGATGAAACATAAAATGTGCAAAGAATATGCACATTTTTACAAATTCATATTTATTCAAAATGATTTAAATTTTTTGACTTGTTGGGGAAATTCTAATCATATTTCATAACTAGTTGCAAAAAAAATCTTTCAAAAATTCATTTGTATGAAAAAATTATTTCGCGAAAAAGAACATGCAAGACTAATGTAAAGTAACACTTGTTCCTTTGAGTGCGTTTTGACTGCAAGGGTGAATGTAAAGAAGCTAGGACATGCATATGTGGAATAGTCATAGAGCTGGACACATAAGGGGTGAATGTTGAAAAGCTAAGACAAGACTTGGATGCACCAAGGGTGAGGGTAGCAAAATTTGGTCCAAAGTTGGATGTACTTTAAATGAGCGTAATTGATTTGCCTCTTGATGCAAATGCATCAAGTTCACGAGTATCAACAATAATAGGAGTCCCTGATAGACCATGAAGTTGAAGAGGCATGTAGTTAAAAATTGGGATAAACCCAAAGAAAAACAACTTGAATTAGAAATGTGAAGGTGGCTCGAGTGGAGGTAGGTTGCTTTGGTAAACAATGGAATGATCACAAGCGCAACAATTGTACCTTACTTTAAAATCGTGAACAACTTCCCTCAAATGTGTGTTGTTGTCTATGAAATGTGAACCTTGCATTGTAAAACAAATAAAAATATATGATATACCTTTTATAAGTAAAGACCTTGTTGTTCAGGATACCCCAGTTGTGATGGCATCTAAAAAGGCACCAGGAAGACCCACTGCATCAAGAGCAAAGAAGCATTTGGGTCTTTGTTGATGAGATCACTCACAACTGACACAGTGAACAAGAAGACACCTCCAAATTCCTTGGCATGCCTGAAGATAACAGAGACACAAGCAGACAACACATTCTCTTGTGACCTATGAAGGTGTGCAGTATTACCTGGGGTGTACATTCCTAGAGCAATGGCAGAAAGCTTTGAGAAGAAGCCTTTTGGGTCAGGGATTTAAGCTGCCTGATTGGCCCCCAGCTGATGGCTGCTGCAGTGCATATCCTCTTCCAGTACAGGAGCCTTTCCCTTAGTGGTCACTTGAACTTCTGCCCTATGCAGCTGCGATCCCTCTTCCGCATAAGCCTCTTCCAGTTTCAGTCTGGCAACAGTGTCATTCAGTCCACCAAGATCTTGAAACCATGTACCAGCTGAGTTGCTATAATCCATGAAAGCTTCAAGAATCTGCATTGCTGCACTGACAAGACGTGTGTGCTAAGGGTCCATGTCCTTGAAAACAGGTAGGAGTGTTGGAATCAGACCAGCTTCCCTTAATGCAGCACAACCTGTTGATGAGCATACAAGAACCATGACAAGAGAGATGAGAAACTCAACAAAGGGTATTGAATACCCCAGAGTGCTATCTGTGATGGACCCAATAGCTTCCTGCATGAGGCTAGGTAGAATAGCACGACAGCCACCAGTGCTGATACCTAACAGTCAGGCATTTGACTGCTTAGCACGATGGCCACCAGTGCTGACACCTAACAGTCAGATATTTGACTGCTTAGCACGATGGCCACCAGTGTTGATACCTAACACTCAGACATTTGGCTGCTTAGGTCTGTCTTGCAACTGAGCAGCTATAAGGCAACACTGCAAATAAGCAGATGTCCTCTGGAAAATGGTCAAGATGTAGCACAAGCCAGTAACCCTAACCCTTCTTCTTCCCCCCTCCCCCCCAATTCTTGTGACAGAGAGAAAAGAAGAGCCGTGCCAACGTATGACAACGACTTCATGCCAACGTATGACACGACTTGGGATATCAGAACTGGGATCTAAGAATCTCTTGTCTTCTTTGCAAATATATATCTATCTCTCCCCTTGCTTGCAGGAGTCGTGAGCCGGTAGGTTTGTGTAGGTTTTTCAGCTCTGTGAGCTTGTCACAATCCGGACTTTGAGAGTTACTAAGCGTTTCTTTGTCGCCGGAGATTAAGAAGATGAGTAATAGAGCGGTTGTATTGCAGAAGTGGGTTGCAAATGATCCTGATGCTGGATTAGCACTGGTTACAAAGCATGTGCCTAAGGCAGAGCCTGGTCAGGTAGTTGTTCACATCATACTACGCCCCGTCAATCCCACGGAACTGTTGTCACTCCGTACCCAAGGATACGCACATACGATAGATGGCTCCTTCACTCCAGGGTCCGAAGGTGTTGGAATCGTGCACGACGTGAGCATTTTTTTCATGCGCTTCCTTCCTTCCATTCGGTTGCACTTAGAATTTCTAGATTATTATGATAAACCCCGCATGACTGTTATGATTGATTGCTCTATCGAGCTCATATGCTCTTGTCAACTGTGTGTGCTTATAAATCGTTTCTGAAAATGCCGGCAGGTAGGAGAGGGAGTGACGACAGTATTGAAAGGCCAAAGAGTGGTGCCATTCGTACAAGTTGAGAATCTCAAGAAGGGACAAGGGACATGGCAAGAGTATGTTGCAGTCAGAGGAGATCTTGTGTGGGTTGTACCTGATTCCATTTCAGATGTTGCAGCAGCTCAATTTGTTATCAACCCATGGACAGTACACGGGATGTTAAGCGATCTTCAAATCCCCAAAGGTGAATATGTCTTACAAACAGCAGCAGGCTCCGCACTTGGTCGCCAATTGATCAAGCTTGCAAAGCATTGGGACATCAAAACTATCAATCTCGTACGCCGTAAGGAACAAAAGGAGGAGCTCAAGGCATTGGGTGCAGATGAAGTCATCGTCATAAATGACGAAGATGTGGTAACAAGAGTGAAAGAAATAACAGGCGGAAAACTCGCATACGGGGCTCTTGATGCTGTAGGCGGCGAACTTACAAAACAAGTCTGCGCTAGTGTGCGAGATGGAGGTCAAGTGTTCGTATACGGAGTATTGGCAGGTTGGGATGCAACAGTGGGAGTGGGAGATCTCTTCAGAGGCGTTCATTTGGCAGCATGGAATCTGTACAGGGAGCTTGTAATCCCGGAGAGAAGAAGAGTCTTTATTCATGACGTTTCTAAGCTCATTGAAGACAAAATCATTGAGCCTAGCGTGGGTGAGACTTATGATCTTGCTAATTTCCAGCTTGCAATCAAGAAATCCGAAGAAGTTGGACGAGGAGGAAAGGTGTACCTCAAGAACTGAAAAAAAGACATGCTATTAGCATTAAGTGGAG
>Ga0209611_10000844_pt1 | contig 48852 bp, 27 predicted proteins | sample S1TSphgellanicum_3_FD_187693 | JGI IMG/M metagenome (GOLD analysis project Ga0209611, IMG submission 187693) | Host-associated microbial communities from peat moss isolated from Minnesota, USA - S1T2_Fc - Sphagnum magellanicum MG (SPAdes) (version 2) | ecosystem: Host-associated > Plants > Peat... | reverse complement strand
TGGGGGTTCGAAACACGAACCCAAAACTTGGCATGTTTTGATTACCAAGTTTCAGACCCGGGTGTTCATGCATGGTAATTTGGGTTGAACTGTCTTAACCTGAATGACACATTTAAGTGTGTTGCTCAAATAACATTGGGGCACCGGAGGTTCCTCCTTGCATTCTTAGTTCCCTTAATTGATAATGCAAACAAAATGTCATTACCTCTTCACATATGTTCCATTGCCATGTCTTGTTGGAGCTTCCTCTTGAAAAAATTAATGTTGTTATTAATGTTAGCTAAGTACTTGGATTGTTAGGTAGGACCCAATGATTCTAAATCCGAGTATTTGGAACTTGCCAAACCCGGGTTCATTTTGGGAACTGGGTGGAACTAAAATCGAAAGGTTACATGAAGGTTTTTGAACTAGTTGAATCAACCTTTGATTTTAAACGGTTTTAAAACTAAAATTAAATTGTGGTCCGGTTCCAAGTTGTGTTTTAATTGGAATCAAATTGATTTTTAGAATAAAAACCTAGTTATAGTTCCAAATCTAGTTCCAAACTAAAGATTTAAGTTGAAGTTTATAAATTTTGGGTTTTTTTTTGTGATTTTTATGTTGTGTTTTTTGTTTATTAACCATTTTTTTCACCTATGTGAATAAAATAAACCACTTGTGAACTTGCAAGTGTGCAATATATATTTTTTCTTCACCTACATGAATAAAATAAAAGCACTTGTGGGCTTGCAAATGTGCAATATCATTTTTTTTCACCTATGTGAATAAAACAAAAGCACTTTGTTTACTTGCAAATGTGCAACATTTTTTTTCCTCCATGTTTGTGAATAATACAAAAACATTCATAGGCCCCACGCGTGTGCAATATTTTTTTTTACAATATCATTTTTTTCTTCACATGTGTGAATTTAAAAAAACCATTTGTAAGCCCACAAATGTGCAATATCATTTTTTGTTTATTCATATGTGAGTAAAAAACAACCCACTTGTAGGCTTGCAAGTGTGTAATTTTTTAGAGATATTTAGAATAAATCAAAGTTTTGAAATATGATATTTAAAAAATAGGTTTGACATTTTCAAACCTTTGTAATAGCAAAAAATTTGGAATAAAATTCTTAATTTTTGTTTGTTGACTCTTTTAGTTTTGGATCTTTAACATGTAATGTAATTTGAACTTTGCTAGTCACAAAAAGGTTCATGTTTGTTGGACTGAATTTTTGAATCATTTGTAAAAACATTTATCAAATGAAAAATTAGACATTTCTAAGTTTTTGGGTTGTTTTGCATATTGGAACTAGAATTAGAGGTTATGGAATTGATACTTGGAACTAGTCCAATTGAAATTAAGATAAAAAATTGGGACCAAAATCAAATTGTAATTCCTTAAAAGAAAAAGGACCAAAACTGAACTAAAACCATTTTTTTGAAATTTTTAGGAATTGAAACCAATTGACATTGGTCATTATTTTGCATCAAATCCTTGCGACAATTTAGTGTTTGTTGGAGATTTAATTTTCTCATGCTAATTGTTAAGTGAGATTGTTGCACCCTATTTTGAACATGAGTTGTAATTTATATGCAAGAAAGCATGCAAACAATGCAACCAAGTTTTTTTTTGTTGATTTTGCCATTACTATGAAAGTTGCATTCTCTTGGCTCCTTCATGTGTGTTCTATTTTATTTGGGTTTTGGATGTGTCTTTTGTACCTTTAAATGTTATAAAGGTTGTCACTTGTGTATTTTCTTATTATAATGTTGCAATATGTGTTTTTGGTGTTTAATATGCACATTGCTTCTAGTTTTTTCTTTTTTTTCTCTTGGACTAACGTGGGAGTGTAGTTAAGGTTCTAAGGTTTGTAGGTTGTGCATATTTAACTTAGGTTGCAATAGGAAGGATTCGAAAGGATTGGTATTCAATTCCCCCTAGGGCCTTGTTTATAAGTTGAAGGTGTTGTTCATGACATTTTACAATACAAATACCATCAAATAAAATTTATTACATTGTCACATATTATTCAAAAATCTAAACATGTTCATCAATTCACCTCCATGGATGTAAAATGGATTGCTAATTTTCTTCCAAGGGAAAAATTCATGTAGCCCATTTACCATGCACCTCAATTTTTTATATTGCCATTTTATGCTACTGAATTTTTTTCTCAGGTGCTAGAGTCCTAGTTCAAAATAATGGAAGGTGCCAATTGTACCTATGAAAAAATCACATGGGTTGCCAATAGTGCCTCCTCCACCCATGTGTAGCCAACTTACAAACATCAAAAAATTGGAAAACAAAACCTTGACCTAACTACCAAGTTAAGCTAAAAATAAATCAAAGGAAAATGTTTAATAATTACACCTTTAGCCTCCATCATCATTAATTTTCAAAAAATATGCTTGGAAACATGGTGGGTATTAGGTATTACCTACATGCATAAAAAATGGCACCGAGACCCACTAGTTATCAAGAATATCCTTTGAATTTTTAACTATTATTTTTAGAAAACCAATTCTAATGTATAATCATCACACTTTACAAATAACAATAATATTGAAATAACAACTTAGAGTATTGTGGGTCTTTGCGAGTTTAGACCAATGCTAGTCGATTATCTTTTTTTAAAAATAACTATAGGGTAGGTTATGTTTCTAGGGGGGAAAATCGAATTGCACAAGCTCTCAATGTCAATGTATAAAAGTGGTTGTTTAGTAGGTTATCACAAAAAAATTGGGCAATAATTGTTAATTTTGCATAAAGGTAGGTTATCAAATAATTGGTTGATAATTGAACCTATTATCATATCAGTCATTAGCAAACTAAAAGGATTTTTAAAAATTAAAATTAAAATGACTATTTAAAAAAAATAAATTGTATTAATGTTTAAAAATTGATAACCTACTTGAATGATCATTAGGTGATCTTATTAGGTTATTAGATTTTTGAAATTTCAATATGAAGTAATTATCAATTTAACCATTTATATATTTAAATAACAAATTAATAGGTTATTTATAATCAACTTGATAACCAAGTCAAAACTTGATAATAGGCCAACATTGGTTTAAGCCACCAATTCTTTGCATTTTTTAAATAATAGGAACAGCCAATAGTTTTTTGAATTCTAATTTTTCCAAAAATCTAAAACTAATGTTTCTTTGATTTTCAATTTTCAAGGGTCATAACAAGATCAAATACCCACACAAAAATTGTTAGTATGTAATTAACCAAAATGGTTAGTTATTCAACATGAATGGAAAGAAAAAAAAATCTTTCATCCACATACCATCCATCCTTCATGATACACTAGTGTTGTTGGTTCAATACATCATAAGTTGAGTAGGGTGGCAAGAGTGAACCAACACCCACTAGCACACCATGAAGGATGGATGGCAACTTGCAAATGGTCAAGAATAAGTTTTCTATTGGGTTTTAATTCCTTAGCTAATCATGGTGGTTTGATTACTTTTTTAAAAAATTATGTTAATTATTCATAAGTTAGTTGTCAGTAGTTATGTAGCAAAAAATATATTTACATATATTCCAGTGTTGTCTTTTTATCCACTTTTAAGACAAACCTCCAAATATCAACATAACATTATTTATTTACTTTTAAAAGGAAGGATTTGTATAAAAAATTTCAATAGATTATTTGATAAGACATTTTACATTTAACTTTTTTTTCTCTTTGTTGGTTATGAATGAAAATTAGTTTTCAAATGCAAAAAAACTATGGATATGTGCAAAGGATATGCATCCCCAAATACAAATTTGGGTTGTATGCACAAAGGTTCTACAATTACATAATAACTACAAATGTTAGAAAAAAACATGTACACCTTACAAATTGAAACAACTTGTGGGGCAATTTGACCCCAATAATTTAAACAAATTTTTTTGTGCATTGTAGCACAAGTTGCCTCCAAAACACAACCACCCAAAACCACCATAACACCCAAAAAACCAAAAGCCCATGAAGATACCAAATGATTGGTGCAACTTGATCAACAAAATACGTTGTTGGTAAGGTGTGAGATCCATAATTCATACATCACAACAATTGAAATCAATTAAAACAATGCATAGAAAATCAAAATCAATTTCAAACTTAGAAGTATTTGTTAGAAAGGAAAATATTTGAAAAAATCTAAACATGGATAGTCAAACATTGACTTAATTTATTGCTATCAACCTTGTTTTAAAAAATCAGCTTTTTTAATCAAATCATATTGTTTTTAACTAGAGCATATTCAATTTTCATATAATCCCTTAGAATAGTAATAGGTGTGCAATTCAACTATGGATTATCAAGTTAATTTTTTACCACCATGATTATCTAGTTTTTATTTTGCACTTGTAGGTGGCAACACCACAAGGTTCCACCAACAAGGTTAAATACATTCAATTTCAATTTGGGACCTTAAAATCTTAAAAATTTGCTTGGCCAAAAAGGCAACATTTGAAACTTAAATTTCATAGGATTGCCACCAAGAAATAGGATTTGCAAATGCAAATGGCAAGATAAATAGCACCATAAATAAATAAAACTTTCCATCAACAAAATCATTAAAAAAACTTTTCCATAGATGTTCTAGTGTTAAACATATTATTTTCATCTTCTTCATATTGAAATTAAAGAGATCAATATCTACTACACATGGTTCAAAAGCAAAAAAAATCGATCAAAACAAATCATAAGAAGTGGAATCGTCATTTATTTATCATATTTAAAAATAAGACAAATTCCCCACATAAGTCTTCATGATTCATAAAGATTTGAAACAAAGATCCAACATGAAGGCCAACATGTTGTGAACATTAAGTGGATCAAATGATTTTAAAAACAAAAGGAAAGGTTTGATCATTTTAATAATAGTTCATTACATGTTTCTTTTGCCATAAAAGGAGTTTCAAATCAAACATCATGGATTTTAGACCCATCACCAAGTCCCATTGCCTCAATTTTCATGTTAATGAAATGTTAATAGCATTGATCATGGCATTTAATAGGAGCTGGTGTTTTATTGGTAGATTCATCACGCATGCATTCACAACAAAGTTTAAGTAAGAAGTATTTACCTTTGCAATAACCAATGTTCAGGCCTTAAGAACTCATTGTTGTAACATCATTGTTTTCTACTTACCATAACATAGAAAGATAATTTTTTTGAACTTAAGACATTCTTCAAACATAATGACTTTGTTTGCAAACCATGTCTTAATAATTGCCCATTTTCCAAGGTAACAACCCATTTTCAACCCCACTTTTTCCCATTTGTGCTTCCCCTCTTTGGATTTAAAAATTTTGGGTAATTATTCTCTATAAACCACTTTGGACATCTTTCACACTAACACTTGCTTTGGACCCACATAAACTTTGTCATCATTAATAACATATTAACATGTTTTAGACAACACATGACCAGAAGCAGTAGCTTCATAAACTTGTAGAAAGGTTCAATGATTCATAATCAACAATGGACTACAATGTTGCAACCATGGATGCTAGGTTGTTACCTTCATCTTTTAAAAAAACAATCATTCAACGAATCAAACCAAAATTTTCAAGAAATTACAATAATTATCATGCCATGCAAAGTCTAGTTATTTCATTTACTTCAAAAATTAATAGTAGCATGCATAGGTTCTAGCACAATATGCTTAATGAAATAGTTGATATTAACCAAAACAAATGTACTAGCCATGCCCATTGCTGAAAATCCATAAATCCAAAGAAATAGAAATGATTATTGCATTTGCAATTTTGGCAAGACATGCATATCCATACATTTGGTGACTAAAGCAAGAAACATTTCTTCCACAAGTTGTGAATGAGATGGAAACAAAACACAAGGGCATTGTTGTAAAACTAACCCTCATAACCAAATGCTCTCACAAGTGGAAAGAACCTTGTAGCACTTGTGGATATATGAACACCAAATTTTTAAGAAGTTTTTCTTGTGGTTCATTACATTGTTTGTAAGGATTTGAGACAAAAATTTGTGATGGTAATGCCAATAATTCCAACCCTTTTCTTTGTTATTTATCGAATGTGATTTACTAGAATGACTTTATTAAGTTATAACTCATTTGCATCAAACAACTTGGGATGCCAAAACTCAACGTGTGTTTTCATAGGAATGACACATTACATTTGTCATATTTTATAAACCCTTTCTTAAAAATATATAATTACCAGCTCTTATGGTTGGAGCATTACCAATTGTTTACTCAAATGTGTAGATAATGCATTTCAACATTTATGAACTCACAATGTTAATAAGGAGGTTATCATTAACCATAAAAAAAACCCCAACAAATGGAATGACAATGGTGAGCTTTCCATAATGTAACTTGAGATTTTATAATTACAAGTTGCACAACCTTTATTGTTACCACATTACCAAGCTCAAAATACATGTTTTCAATATTTAAAAGGTTACCAACAATATTTGAAATGATCAAATCAAAGAAGTTGGTATCAATTCCACCCACATTTTCAACAACATTGATATCATGGAGATCTCCTTCAACCAATCCACAACAAAAATTATTCCTTTTACCCACAACAAGAAGCCTAAACCCCATTTGTCTTTCACCACATGCACAAATAACAAATAAAGGGCAAAAACACAAAACTTTCAAAAGAAAAAGAATGAAAGGTTAAAAGTTAAAATGGTGTTGGCTCGGTGTATTGCATTGTTGAGCATACAGGAACAATAGAAACCTTGGAGCTTGCATTTGCCAACCAAAAATAAAAAACATTGAGTTCACATAGATTTCAATTTGGTAATGCATAACTTAAAGCTTCGAATTTTGATTTGAACAAAAATACAACACATAGCAAAACATAATTAGAACTTTTGATTTTGATTCAATAAGAGTGCAACACATAAGAAAAATTAGAAACCTTTGAGCTTACATTCAATAGTAGAGAAACCAAAAACCTTGAACTCACAAAATTTGATTGGACAATAATGAAATCATGCATGACTTAGGGCTTTTGATCTATTGACAAGAACATAATGCACATTAGAGAAAAATCAAAGCTTTCATCACAAACTTACTAAGCTTCATAGGTTCGTATAAATTTAATGCAAAATTTGGTTTTCATAGGTCATACAAAAGACTCATGAATTTCATGTTATGGTTAATATGAACAATATTTGTACATATTCAATATGTTAAATATTAAAATAGATGACACATTTTTTTAATGATATAAGTGAATGTTCATGTTTAATACACAAAAAATTGCATAATATTATGCAAAATTACATCATGATAGTTGTATGAATTTAATTGAAATGTAATCATATGTACTTCACATCAAGACATCATAAATAAAAGGGACACATCATTCATAGATAAATATTATATTCTATGTTTTTTGTGTATTTTTTACACTTTGAAACACACAAATTGTGCATAAACATATTGTTTTATGATTTTCGCACAAATTCTATTGAAATGTCATGATATTGGAAGTTTGTGATCTTCAATTATGATTTGACAAGAGTGCAATCACAACAAATAGTAAAAACTTTGGAACTTTGGTTTGTCAATAGAAAAACCAAAAACCTTGAACTCACACAAATTTCAATTTGGTAAGAGCACAACATACAACAAAAAATAGAAACCTTGAAATTTGCATTCACTAATACAATAAACAAAAGCTTTGGGTTCACATAAGAGGTCACACAACATATGAAGACATAAGGACTAGTAGAAACAAAAGGAGTTCATACTTGAACAAGGAGAAACCCACAAAGCAAAAATCAAAGCACCCCATCGCCACACCGATCTTCATTGAATCTCATCATTGCACAATTAATGACAATGTTTAGGAAACAAAGAATTTGTACTTGTCCTACCTATTTGTTGTTACTTTTACAAGGAGATGTGTATTCAAATCATTGAGACATCAAAAGCTTGAAAAAACTCAAGCACATATGCATATCTTTCAACCCTAAAAAGCTTAAAGCTCTAAAATCCATATATGGAGAGCTCATAGGATACATATCTAGGCACAAACACATATTAGGACAGATATGAATATACATGAAGATATTCGATGAATGAAAGTCTGTTTGATATGAATACACATTATGATATATTGGTGAACGGCATCCACTAGATATGTATAACATTTGTTTTTAAAATTTTCACAATTTCGAGATATGTATTTATACGTGTTGATAATTGGACTGAACTGGATAACCAGACAACACTGCTATATGCCTGAAAGATTAGATTTACCTATACATACAGGATGGGTTACCAAGGTGAAACCAGATATTAACTCAGTTGAGGTTCATCCACAAAGGGAGTCGTAATGGGCATTGGGCATGCAGTGGATCATGTCCTGTTGAGTGCTGGTTCACTGTGGCAGAGTGATATTTTTTCAACAAATTTTTTTTGGGCCACAAACAATTCAAATTTTGTTTTTTTAAATGTGTTTTTTTAGTGTAAATTTGACTCATTTCGGTAGTTTTTTGGAAGGAAAAATCGTCAAATTTTCAATATCACAAAATAGAAAAGAAGAACCCTGAGACTTGGGTAGTAGGTCATGCTTGCTGACAGATGTAGCCAGGTCATGATTTTTCTACTTTGTTCAATAAAGTTGCAAGTACACTGACTGGACATTGGATTACGCTGACAGTTGTTCTATTAAAATTATTGGAGACGATTCTGGAAGAGCTTAAATTAGGCTGTCCTTGACCCATATTAAATTAAATTAAATCATGTTGGTTTTTTCAAGTAGTACCTAATAAGCTCTGGACTTAAGCCATTTGACTGAAGAAAAATAGACAGAGGAAGAAAAAACCCTTTCTCTTTGAATTAAAAGAGAAAGATAAAGTCCAAGGTCATGGGCCTTACTCAAATAAGGGCCGTGCAAGGTGGAGTAGGTCAGATTGTGGTAAATCCATGGCCAAGGAATTTACCGAGAATAAAGAACTAGCCTGGTCTTCACATTAAGAAAAAATGGAACAAGGAACTCATCATATCAAATGCTAGAAGCAACAATTACCCAGCATGTGACATGAAGAAACGAAGAAAAAACAACAAAACTACCAACTACTTTTATTAGTTTGTTTGACTCAGGTTCAAATGTGTAAAATGGTTAACCAAAATAAATTACCAATGTCTATCATGCAAACACAGGAAGAAACGAAGAAACCTGTCAAATGCTTATTAGACCTTGTAGTCATTAGTTTCAAAATTCTTTGCACTTTTATGTTGCAAATTTACAAATTATCCAGAAAACATCTACTGGTGGCAGCAGTTTTTGCTTGTATGGAATTTTGCCAAAATGCCCAAAAAAGGGAATATTCCTGTTTTTCTACAAACTTGAAATCAGAGTTCAGATGTAATTTAGTTTGATAGCATTAAATTTTTAACTATTTAAAAAATTATTTAGGCAAGTTAGAAAAAACTTGTCGCCATTTAATGTTAAATCCCTAGACTTGGGATGCTACCCAATGACACAACTTCAGGAAATTGAAAAAATATTATCACTTCTTGGAAGTGGAAGATGGACTAGCTATAATTAATTCATCCCCACTTCATTTTTGAAGAGAGGCTCACATTTGTACAACCTAATCAACTGATGGGCGTCAGATTGACACCATAGACTCTATCCATTTTATCCATCCATGACACGACATAACTTAACCTTGAATGGAGATTGGCACACTTTTCAAGTTGCATGTCTGATCACAACATAATGCATTGTATCTGATGTCACATGAAGAGAATGAAGATATGTTTTTCTTGCCATTCGAGTAATTTGTTCTTTCTCTCACATGGGCTCTGTGCCCCTTTGCACTACAAATGATAATCTAATATGCACAGGATAAAAAGATGGGCATATGGGTTTTTTCAATTTTGGGAATTTAACCATGACATTGTTATTGCAAAAATTGGGTTTTATGAATAAAAAATTAAGTGACATTCTTTTGGAAGGAAGAATGATCGATGTCAGTCATTTGAGTATTGCAAGAGTCCACTCCTACTTCAATCACTGTTTTCCATAAGGTGCATAGGTGCATTCAATAGAATGTCAACAACAAACCAGCTACATGTTTTTGTTCCACTGTGTATTTGAAAGGAAAATTAAAGTGACACATGTCATAATTTTGTACACCTCAAAGTGAAAGAGAACAAGAGGATAGTTGGTCCTACCTTAGATGTAGTACTTGCTTTTTTGGGATTCTAGGAGGAGTTTATAGTTTAGAACTTTCAGTGCAATCTGCAAAGTGTGTAGTTTGGTGTACACAAGGGTTAGACCAGTTTATATCATTTTTTTCATGTTTTTTTACACTTGAATCCAGTCTTCATATTCTAAATGTTCTAGGGTGTTTTTTGTCATTTGTGGAGTCCTTCATATCAAAGGCGCTCTAAAAGCACCTCAACACGATAACTAATCTTTCTATGCTTGCAAATTTTTAGGTAGGTTTTGCAATGTTTTCGCTTTGTTAAGCTTAACGGCCAGGCTACTCATAACGTAATATATTTCCATCACCAAGTATCTTGTAGCATTACACTGAGTTTAATGTTCATACATGAGCTATGTTAGAAAAGCTATTAGGTTCAAAATCCTTTAGCACCACAATGGGCCATTTGGTTTATTGTCGGGTCATTCTTCTTGCTTCTTCGAGGGGCTATGCCTTCTTTTAGTGGTGTGACTTGCTACCTTCGCCTTCTTAGGATGTTGGGTTGTGATCCCTCTTGCATTAGTCTTTCGTTTCCAATAGTTTGATCACCCTACTCTTTTTGATGTGGTGGCACATGTAGAAACCGATACTTATTCCTTCCAGATAGCACTACAAGATGCCTGTGCGACGTTACCTAAAATCATCCAATCACATGTCTTGCCTTTCAAAGGTTTAATGGTGTAATCCTATCCTCAAATGTAGTTTTCTTTGATGGACCAATTACATGAGTAGGAATTTAATTCGTTTCAAGCAAACATTCCTTCGGATGTCATGCGAACACATCCTCATTCCTATGTAGATCCAACAACAAAAGCTTGGTTATTAGCTCGTCTTAACACCCCTTCATTTCGTTTGTATTTACCCCATTTCCTTACAATGTTACATATTTGTCTTAGTATACCACATCCTACAATTGCACGTATTTCATAATGTTAATGTGGTCATTCTATCGATGATTTGGGTATCCATTTGCTACGTTGCTTGTGCGGGAGTGAGCGCACTACATCCCATGATAGATTTCAAAATGTCATTGCAACTATTGTGTTGGAGAATGGAACTCATGTATAGAAAGAGGTTTTCCATCTTTTCCCTTGCCATAAATAGAGACGAGTGAATATTGTCATCATCAGAGAGGATTTTTGGACCTTGCAAAATACACATTTATGGTTTTCTTGCATGTTGTTTACTAAGATCCACCTTGTATTTACAATTTGGATTATGTGATGTGGTTTGTAAGTGTTGGATAGACTATGGGCAAAAGGTTTGTAAGATTTTTATCTTGTAGAGGTACATTTAACTTATGTATGTATAAGGCAAAGTTTGGTTATCATGTATTGAAAGTATTCCATGTGAACTTTTGGGCACCTTCAAGTTTAAACCATTAAGGGTATGTATGTGTAACCATTTATTTAACCATGCAGGTGGAATGTTTTAAGCATCATCATGATTAATCTTATTTTATATTTATAAGAATATATATTGAATTTAGCATGTATTTTACCTTTGAAAAACTCAAATGGAAATGTTGAAAATGCATTCACTTTGGCTGAAAAAGGCTTGGACTTGTTTAGGAATTGACCCATTTGTAGTAGATGATAAATTGCTAGAAGGGAATTGATTGTGATTTAAGTTCAAGTGGACAAATTAATTTGAAGAAAAGAAAATGAAATTTGTGTTTAGATTGGGACATGTGGCCAAATATACAAGCAAGAGTCTACCAAAATGGTCCAAGAAAAAATTGAATTATTTCATGACCTTCCACTTTCCACCTTGTTAAGGGAAATCCACATATGTGACAGCTGAAACAAGTGTTTTTTAAACCCCATGAGATCAATGTGTGTACGTCCTTGTTTTCAAATGAGTACAAAGAATTGAACATGTTTAAAGACTTGTGAGTTGGTATGGAATTTAAATTTTGAAACAAGTATAGTATGTGAGTTCTTAAAGGATAGGATGTTGAAAGTGCAAAATGATAGTGGTAATATCAACACATTAGATTCAAAAAACATAACATCAAGAGTTGTGTACATATCTTTATCACACTTGCAGTGGATTGTGAAACCTGTAAATGGAATACCTTGCATTTTAGGTCATAAGCCCACAACCTATTGAAAACTCTTGCACTAGATGAACATTTGAGATTGACACAATTGTGGAAATTATTCCACTAGTCATCATGGGAAAGAGATCCAAAAAAATGAAATGATGTAATACTGTGAACCATTAGCTTAAGAGAACACAATTTAGTCTGCAAGATATAGAACACATCAACGCCTTCCTAGAGCCTGACATGCCCAGTGCCCACCCTTTGTGAACATGCCACATAACCAGCTTTAGGGATTGACTCCCTGACGTGTCTCTTCCTGATTAGACCTCCACAACCAGGCATATAAAGTTGGGCCTGTACCTCATTTTGCATGTGGATGAAAAGTAATCCATAATCCAATTCTGAGCATGTAAAGGAGTCCAAGTTAAATTCTAAGAATCTAGAAATTATGTATAGTACGCATCTAGCATGCATGGAACAGGATTCTTTGCAACCAAAAGCACCAACCCACACTTTGATCTCAAAGTACACATCAAGTAGGAGTCATCGGTTTTGTTTGGAATGGCTACTTTTGAGATCTTGGCTGTATATAAGTCCTTCCTTTGAGCAGTATCTCTTTCTCAGACCACGTGATAAACTGACCATACAAAGGAATCTACGTCCTCAATATGCTCGGTTGAGACTTCGGAGTACAAAACTTAGAGCATCTCCACCCCGGCAAACAACTCCTTTATTTTAAAATAGAATACGGTTTAATGATCATCATCTTCACCAAAAATGTAATAAAAGTCCTTTTAAACACTCAAAGACCATTTATGTCTTTACATCTGGACAAGTAATAGTCATTGTCCAAATCCATAGTAGAAAAAAGCTTTTAAAGGAGTTAAAATGACCACTGCAAAATGGACCATCAATACCGGAGACCAGCAGGATTTCCGCTAGATCCTGCTGCAAGATTTAATGAAAAGGGGCTGGTGTGGGGTGGAGATGCTCTTAGATCTTGAATTTTGAGAAATCTACCAAGGTAACATTAACTCCTTGGAGAAGGTTAAGTCCTTGGGTATAAGCAGCCAAGCCTACTGACAGCACTGTCCTGTTAAAAATTATGCAGAAGCATTATAACCCATGGCCCAATACCAGAATAATAAAATTTCTAGTGCACAAACAAATACGAAACTGATTTTCTATTCCAAAAACCCAGAATTTAATTTGTTCAATGGAGAGAGCAATATGAATCAGAAGTTGCAAAAATGTTAGAAGTTTAGAGATGACTTTCTGAAGAGCTTGCCATCCAGCAGCAAAAGCACAAGCTGCAACTCTAGAAATCAATGAGTGCTAACATACACTTGGATCACATCTGAAGTGTAGGGTTACAAGAAGCAACTCTAATTATTGTCAGCTGCTGCAAAGGTACTCTTTTCTTCACAAAGAATAGATCAAGTCCCAATTTTCCAGATAAAACTTCCCCCACCAAAAGAAAATTGAAAAAAAAACTCCATCTTATAAAGGGAGACACAAATGTATATATATACAATTGCATGTGCCAACACAAGAAGAGGAATCAGTAAATCACCACCCAGCTACAGCACAACAATTTTCTTAAGGCACAAAAGAAGTGCTCACTTTCTCATGTACTTAGAGCTGGCTGGAGAGTCTACACTAAGTTGCTGCATTTCACTAGAGAGACTAGAGTTTGGTGGGTTTGAATATTTTGTGCAATAATATTTGCTATAATTCCTATGAAGAAGAAGAAGAAGAGTTGTTGCTGCTGTGACAAGTGTTCTATTTTGCAGAGACACTAGATTAGGTTTCCTCAATGAACTAGATCAGTTTTTCTAGAGCTAAGTAGCTGGGACCAGCTTGCTTCATAGCCTGCTTCTGTTTCAAGGGACATGACATGAGCTGCATGAGCTGCAGCTTTGTTGTTGTTGCTTTGCAGCTGGATTTAGGGTTCATGGTTGCAGCTTCTCCCATAGCTGTAATCTTGCCAAGGTCATGTCCTTTGGTCTGTTGATGAAAAAGTGTTCCATGAGCTCATATTTGTAGCCCCAGGAGACAGTAGTATCGGTTCCGTCTTCGCAGCAGACTGAGCTAGACTTGCAGCTACTTGTGGAGAAGCAGGCCGCTGTTGTTGCATGGCATAGCTGCTGCTGCTGTTGCTCAAGTGGGCACTGGCAGCATTTCCTGCAACACCATAACTCTTGCTGAGCTGCTGTCGCTGGCACGCCATTCGATGTTTGCGAGCTGCTCGCGTTGCAGCAGCAGTCGGAGTTGAGTAATAACTATTACCAGCTGCTGCACGCGGCTTGCCATAGCGGTGCTGCACTAGTACTGATGGTTGTGTGTCCCAGACTGTAGTCTGTTGATGGCTTGCAACCCTAAAGTATTGGGTGCCGCCGGCTCCTGTCTCTACTGATCCAGGATCATCCTTGCAGCGCAAACCCATTGCAGTGCAAGCTGAATCCACGCTTCGCTTTCTCTTTTGTTGTTGCCAATTCAAGTCAGCAGCTTGCTGCAGAGGTCCAGGAAGTTGAGCCCCCCGGTGACAGATCAAGCTTGCAAGTGGTGGACTTTCTAGATGGTCACCAACAAGAGTAGTACTTCTAGAGGAAGATCTGCGACCATTTTTGGTATGCGGTGATGAGCAAGAATAGTCGATGAGCGTCTGAGTACTCGTGGAAGACGTAGCTGCTGCCGCTGTTGTTGCGGAGGGTGTGACGCACAGCTGCTCCAGGGAACCTGATATGGAAAACTGCTGATCTCCGGAGGACGTACTACTAGAATTGCTACTGCGCTCGTCTGCCCAAAACCTGACGTAATCCATCAAGAGCGTCAAACCCTTATCTCCACCTCCAAGCCTGTCTATGGCTTGATGCATCATGGCTTCGTTCAGCGTCACTTTCTTACACAGTGCACGCATGCTGCAATCCAGCAAGCTGCTGCTCATGGGTGGGGACTGCACGACATCATTATTGACCCGCGACATGAAATCATCATCACTTGCAGCAGCAGCAGCAGCAGCAGCAGGGGTAGTGTTAGTACTAGTACTATGGGATGCTGGAGAATTCTTCATTGTCGACCCAGACTTACTGCAGCTGAACAGATTCTCTAGGTCGTCCCGAAAGGGTTTAGTACCGGCCAGGTCCTGGAAACCAAAATAGGAGCTGGAAGCTTGATCATAAGCTGTAGAACTAGGCAGGAGATGCAAGGCTACATGATGCTGGTCGTACATGAGCTCAGTACTCAACCATGCTTCGGCCAGACATAAGTTCTCCTCGATTTCCGTGCTCATTGTTTTTCTCTGATCTGTGTGCAATATTCTGGAGATGATGCGGTAGTTAATACGGGAACTTCAGCAGCCGGCAGCTTGGAACTCCAGCTTAAACTTTGATTCAGAAATGCCGGAACTTTTCAAAGAGCGAGATCTGGGCACACGGCAGCAAATTAAACCTTACATGAACATCAAAAGAACGAAGAACAAAAAGCACATCTTATAAGTAGTACTACCCAACTAGCCAACCCTCCACAGAGACACGAGATCTCGCGGATGCCTAATTATCACTTCGGCCTCACAACCCAGTGTACAACACACAAAAAAAGATTCTGTTCAAAACAGTTCTCAACACAAGACCCAGCAGCAGGCAGCCAATGTCATGCATGCTTACCTAGTCTCTTCTCTCCAACAAAAGAACTGATCCGGCGCGGCCGCTAGCTGCTCTCACAAACTCCGCAATTATGCAGTAGCTAGACTATGCAGCTGACCATCAGTATTATATTCAGCTCGTTGCAGCAGCACATGATCAGACCCAAAAACAAAACAAAGTCTAGATAAGCCTAAGTCTTTGCTGGAGACTTTTCTCTTAGAAAATTTCACCACAGCCAGCTATAATAAGCTGCCGCTGCCGCTGCTGTGCACCTGGTTTGACAGGAGCGATACAAAAATGAGGATTTCAGTGGGTTTCTTAAGTTCCGTGCAGATTTGCTATTTGTGGAACAAACCAGCATTCATTACAATCTTGGATTTGGTTGCATGAATTCTCCTTGCTGAGCAATGTCTTCTTCTTCTTCTTCTTCGTCTTCTTCTTTTTTGTGTGTAAGCAAGCAGCTTGTTCCTGCTGCTCAGAGCATCTCCAGCTGTGCTTAGTATGTGATCCTGCTAAAATATTTCTCACATCCAAGTTTGAGTTACTTAGGCTACTTTCTTTTTTTTTTCTCCAAACTCACCCATAAAACTAAAACTGGCGCTGCAAAAAAGGAGTTCGTCAGGTGCATATATTCTTGTGGCGAGCCAGCCAGCCATAATATCTGCCACAATCGACAGGCTGCATGTGGACGCTGTGGGAACGGGTACTACACGTGGAACCATCGAAAGATCCATGAATGCATCCTCAGTGAGTTTACGACACGTGGAAATCGAGCCTCAGCTGATTGCCCCTAAATGTGATGACGTCCAAGACCACGTGGCGGTCATGCCACTGGTTGTGAACTATGAGTGCCTTTTCTTGTCCATCTGCCGAAATTTTGGCATAGCTTCCACCTCAAAAACAAAATTTACCTTACCCTAAGGTCAGTTTCGTGGTTAAAAATAATCCTCAAAATAGTGAAATGAAATTTTGTGAAAATATGTGACATGTTGAAAATCATCATAAATTTATCATAGGCTACAACTCTGAATAATTTCACTATTCATATCACAATATTATAGTAGATGATGAAATAATATTTAATTTCAAAGTTAGAAAACGAATTCATTTTTTGAAAAAAAAAAAAATTATTCGTTTTGGCAATGTGGAAACTGACCCTAGGCTACCTACCGTAAAAGGAATTTTCTTTCACAGAAAGTACTCACCTGATTTTTGTTTTTACGCTACGGGGAGAGAGTCTCATAAAATGAAATTTCCAAGAGGGAGGCCCCAAGTTTCATTGGGCATTTCACAAAAACGTCCAGAACTTCACAAAATCATCAAACATTTCATGGGTTGTCATCCGTCAAGCATCCGCCGAGCATGCTTTATTGCTTAACCGTGCTTTTACACTGGGTAACTCCCTCAGAGTGAGGAGTTCTCGAAGTAACTGCCCTTGGCTCCCACCTTGAGGGTGATTATAGCAGAGGGCAGAGGGCAGTTATTTCGAGAAGTTGGGGCCAGTTATTTCAGGAACTCCCTGCTCCTACACAAATTTCCTTGGTTTTTAGGAAAATAATTTGCTGAATGTTTTGGATTTTTATTATTTTTTTGGATTTTTTAGCATTCCAGCCTGGTCCTGATTTATATTTTTTCTTTTTGCACACCAGGCTGGTACCCGGAATGGGTACTTTTTAAAAGTTTCATGGGCCTACATCCCCCTATTTCCACTGGGGTACTTGTTAGATGGGTTATTAGATGGGAGTGCTCCTAAATTCAACTTTTTCTTTTCCCAGGAGCCATTTTGATTCGCCCATCACAGAACAAAATACTGAAACTCTTGAGGCTCCCCAAAATAGTTGTTCGTATGTTGAAATCCAGTGTCTTCTTTTTGGCCCACCTGTACAAGTGAAAAAAAGACAACTGTGGGTACAGCGTATGGGTTAAAGGTGGTACTATTGGGAGCATCTTGGGGAACACATTGGGATCATTGGGAACTTTCTGAGAACCCCTTGGGAACTTCATGGGAACTTAACGGGAACAAGAAAAAACCAAAATATCTACAAATCAGAAACAGAAAAAGGAGAAGAGGGGGGTTGGGGGGGGGGACTAAAAAAGCGCCGATGTGAAGTCATCTGCTTAAGCGGTTGGTGACGTGTTTTGGGGGGCTTGCTGGCACCACACACACTCATGGGATTGGTGATCTGGTGCATCGAAGGGCTAAATTTACTTTTCTTCTGTGCCTTCATTTTCCCCTTTTTGGTTTCTTGTGCTTTCCTAAGGATGAAGCTATGAAAAACCCTAAAAAAGGTGCCTAAATACATGTAGGGTAACACCTAGGGCTGGGAAGTTTACACCAGTGTTGTTGGGCAGTTCTCACTTTTTGTTTGAATCACCAGTTTCGAGTCTTGCATGGCATTTTAAGAACCTATTTGATTCTCTACCAAAAAGAAAATCTTCATAAAAAAGAACCGGCCAAGCTATCAAACTTTTGAAAAATAATCAACTCGTTCTTTTAAGTGCTAGTTTTCACAAATTTAAGACCACTTCGTTTTCAGATGTAATTCTCACAAGTTAGTTATCAAAAGTTTGATTATTTTCAACAAATGATTTATTAGTTTTTAAATTAGCCAAAAATTGATTAAAATAACAAAGAATGAAAAACAAATTCTCTTTCATAATTTCATATGTTCATCACGTTTAAATGAACTTTCATATTATTTTAACTTTTTTAAAATTCTAGGTCCTTTTCAATTAACTTCACCAAATATTTGAGAGGTCAAAAATCAAAAGTGAGAAACATGGATTTGTGTTTCTCCCATCACTAAAATAAAACATTTGATATCCTTGATGTTTACTTAGTATCTTCATAATTTAGTATCTTTTAAAAATTTACAGCTCTCTAGCCACAAGCTTTTTCACCAGTTCATTGGTGATAATTTGTTAAAAAAGATTTAGATTATAATCTTTTTCAACTATTGGATATGCACAATCAACTTCACATTCTAACACAAGGTGTAAATGATTATTGCATTTGATAAGCATGGAATATAAAGAATTTTTGATGTATCTCTCAACAATAACCACATTTTTTCACAACCAATATAAGATGATATTAAATGAAGGCTTTTTAAATCTAGGGTCTAACATCAAATGCAACATGATATGGGTCTTTTTGACATCATATTTCTTTAAAAGGGTATGAAAGACTTCAACATCCCCAAAATTCCTTTTTCATGTTAGAAACCAACAAAAACAACTCAAGAACAACCTTAGAATCATCATATATCAAATTGACTAAAGTTGGTGAGATTTCAACTTTTTCTTTTAATTTCAAATATATTATTATTGCAAAGTACAAAATGCATACATCACTCAATAACCAATGGCCTCAAAACTAATTCAAAACACAAACACTCATAACTAGGGAAAAATAATTAATAATTATTTGAAAAATGTGCCTTGTAAAAGGAAGAGGCAATCTTCTACTAGTTTTAACAAAAGTTTAATTGTTATAACAGAAGTTAATAACATTCTAAAATTGCAAAGCTTTTTGGAACATAATCACTTTGGATGTGGACCTATAAACAAAGTTTAACATTCAATGTTAATATTTTCAAACTATAGTTTAATTTTTAAATCTAAAATCTAAATGACCTATGTTCAAATAAAAATTTAAAATGATTGTAAAAATTCCATATGAAAAAATTATCTTGTTTTTATTCAAATGTTTAATTTTCTTGGACAAATATTATAATCTTCACAAGCCTTGTTCTATTTTTGTCTCATTTTTAGACTTTTTAGGTGGTTATATATTTCTACAAATTTGATTGAACAAAAATAGAAACATAATTGACAGTTTGACATTTTCCCATCTATTGGTGCAAATTAGCAAAATAGGAAAAACATGGCTAAAATACCTAATAACCTATGTTACCTTAAACAAATTGACAACAATGACATGTTTTGGCTACTAATTAGTCCGTAAAATTTTTATCACAACAACAAAAATGTCATGTGCACCTAAAGACATGCATAAATCAAAACTTGTGACTAAATATTGCATTTTGCTAACTTTGGTAAAATATACTTTTGTTTTGCTTTCTCCACCAAGTTAGGAAACACCTTTTGAAGGAAAAAAAAATTTAAGGAAAGACCACTTGAAGACATAAATGTAGGCTAAAAACTTAATCCAAATAATTTTGACAATCAAAAGGCCTAAGTTGGTGGAAATTCTCTTTGTTAAACATCTTTTTTTTTTTTAAATATTTTTTATAACAAAAAGATTTGAAATTTTTCCACTAAATAAATTAGGTTTTTTTTGTTGGTTGTTTTTGAAATTTTGTTTTTAATGGATTATTGACCTCTTCCAACTTCTTTTGCAATAATGGCATGGTTTGCATTCACATGTTTGTTAAAAGTTGTTATACCATTTGTTTTGTAATATGAAATTAACTCTTTTCGTACACAAGTTTTAAAATTAGATGCATTGATTGGACTATTGTAAGAAAAAATACAATGCATCATTTGAGGATTATTATAATAAAATATTTCATTATCATTCACACATTAAAAAAATAACAAAATGCATTTTTACCATGAAGTCTCCATTTAATTATTTGAGCATGTAACTTTTAATAGTTCATTTTCATTTTTCTTCTTCATTTTCAGGAATTCTATTATTTTTTGTTTCCAAACTTGGATAATTTTCAAACATTTCTTCCATAGGAACATCATTGAAAAAAATTCCACATGTTTCATTTTTAGTTGATCATTGTGTTTTCATTTTCACTTTACTATTCCTTTTTTTTATAAAATTCAAGAGTGTTATTTTCAACAAGAGTGTAAACATTGAAACAAAACATTATTATACCGAAATGTGTTTTTAATTTGCAAATTGATATAAATATCCACATGCTACAATACCATTAAAATCATCTGTCAACATTTACAAAGGCCAAAATAAATTTTCTTAGCCATCCTCTCTTATGTAAAAATGAGTATGCAAAATGAAATGTAATGCAATGTAAAAAAATGTATGAATCTTACAAACAACAAACATACTTCATGATGTTAGGAGGTTACCAAGTTTAATAAAAACAAATATTGAACTTAGAACATAAAAAAATGTTTCACCAAAATAAATGGAAAGATAAACATTAACATTTAAACCAAAAACACAAAAATACAAGCATAGTTTGAAAGTCATACCTGAAAAACAACCCAATGGTGGAACCAAGTTTTTTTATTCCCAAAACCAACATAGTGTAGCCCAAACTTGCAAAAAGTAGGTGGGGGGGAATATCAAATTAACAAGCAACAACAAAAGGAGTTGAATAACAATGTAAGAAGAACTAGATAACAATACAACAAGAGTGAGTAGTAATGCAAAAAGACCTAAACAACAACCAAGAGGATGTGAGCTGTAACACACAAAAAAATGAACACAATGTAAAAAAACCCAAGCAACAATGCAAAAAGACCAATAGAAGACCAATACAAGAGGAGCCAAACATGCCAAAAAAAAACTCAACTTCTAAAATCACAAAGCTTAAATTCTAATGTAAAAAAAAATTGAGTAACAAAAGTGAAGCCCAAATTTTCTATCTTGTTTTGGGAAAATGAAGATAAAACTTCAATTTTCAAGTCTCAACAATAATGGAAGCGATGGCTATGAAGGCACGAGTTGAAACTTAAAATTTTATTGAAAACTTAGGATATTTTATTGAAAATCATATGATACCTTATTAAAATACCTTGTCATGGTGTTTTTTTCAAGATTTAAATAAAAGGGGGCAAACTTATTCTTGGGTGGTACCACTAGGAATGTCACACCCCAAATTTCTAACACCCATCCAACTTTAGGACAACATAGGACTCACATAAAGAAAGTTTTCCATTCCAAATTATTTATCAAAAGGTTACCCAAGTCATGTAGAACTCAAAACTCTAATTAAATTTTCAAAAAAATGTGGAATATGAATGCGTAAGGAAAAAAATTACAAATTATTGTGGAAAAAAATTAGGAATGTAACAAGAGGGATTTTTTTGATTAGGAACACAATTTAGGAATCTATTTTTTGAGAATTTACTTGGATGTTAATTTTTAATAATACTTTAAATGTCAACCTACTTGATGTATTTTATAAATAATTTATTGAATCAATTTTCATTTAGTTATGAATTTTTGAATTCAAGATCATGAAGTCCTGAAGGGCCATTGATGTCATGAACACAAATGATAATTATTTTCATCTTTTGTTATTTTAATGACTAGTTTGGATCATTCTCTTGTGCGCATATTAAATAAACAAGAAAAAATATTTAATGTGTAAAAGTAAGGACATTTTTTTTTCAAAAATCAAGAATGGTTCAAAAATCAAAATGTTAATGCATATTATAGGTTTTTGGGTGCTCATTATCTTTAATGAGTGTGTGCATGGGTGGGGAAAACATAGCCCACCTAGTCCAATCAAATAAACCAATGTATAAGTAAATGGAATTTTATTTCTTAAATTGGGTTTAACTTTCCTATGATTTTGGCTAGGTGGTTTCTAACGGTACCACCCAAGGGTAAATTAACCTAGGGGCAAGGTTTTAGGGGTTGATTTTCACCTTATTAAGACCTTGTAGATCAAAATAACAACTTGGATATCAACTAAAGTGATATTTGATAATTTTTTTAATGCAAAACTCTAGGCCAATTTTCATTTCATTTTTAATACCCATTCAACACTAATTTACACAACATAAAAATCAACTAGATTTTTTTTTATCATGACAACTAGTGGTTAAAACATAGATAACTAATGTGTATCATGATAAAATAATTTAAAAAAATAACATGGGCATTTGAAAAATAAAATGCCTGCCTCTATGGGCATTAATGTTGTAAAAACCTCCAGACACAAAAGACACAAATAAGACATGAAAGACTAAATACTAATGTTGGTTGAATTTTTACTTTTACATAAAACCTCTAATTCCAATCCTTCAAAAAATCATAAAGTTTTGGTTTTAGTTCCACACATAAAATGGAAAGTTTGGGCTCTTGAAAAACAAATTATAGTTCCACTTCCAATTTTGGTTTTGAGATTACCTAGTTTTAATCTAATTTTTAACTAGGCAAGACCCCTTATAATTATACTCACATTGGTTTTTCAAAAACATGTATCTTAGTTCCAATTCCACACATAAATAAAACCAATAAAACTTGTTTTGGGTATAATTCTTTATTTTTAAACGTGGTTCCAGATTTAATTTTAATTCTTAAAATTCTAGTTTGGGTTAGGTGTTTAATTGAAATGAGAACTATTGGTTTTTACTCACTTAAGTGGGTATCTATAATTCATTAGTTTTTACCAATGTTGGGTGGTTTTCACTTTTTCAATGAAAACATTTAAGGCTTTCAATATGGAGGTTTTCACATAAGATGATAACTATTAGTGATATAATTTTGTAAATGTTAATTCTGATTTTCCATGAATATGTTAACTACCTCTATATCACTACTGGGTCCTTGTCCTATTCCATTATAATGAATACCATGTAAACATACTAACTAGGACAACAATCAATCCTTTTTAAGTCTAGAGATTGATTCAATTAAATTCACATACAATACTAAAGCACCAAGAATGGAAAAAAGAACATCTTTTATATTTCTATAAACCATGAAGTTTTACAATGTTTTTTTCCCTTCCTTCCTTTCATAACTCCTCTACTTAATTCCTTTCCTAAAATATCAACATAAACATATAGACAATCAATGTTCAAACCCCATGCAAGTTAATCAAAATGTATTTTATACTCCCCACAAAATGGCTATAACTACCTAATTGTTTAGCAAATAGACTTGCCACAAATCAATTACACTATGTTGTCATAAGAACAATCTACCGTACCAATTTGTTTATATTTTCATATTGATTTGCCTACTCTATCACATCATTTCTACCTATTCTGTCATCTAGACTTGTTTATGTTTATCAACTTGCCTATATGTTTATTGTTCTATCTCCTTTTCCTAACATTATTCCCCTATTAATTATTCTATTATCCCCACACAATAGCTAAGCTTTCTCAATCTGGCTAGGATGTCCACTACTCTTAACATACTAGAATACCATCTGAGTAGGAGTAAGATAATTGTCTATCTCATTATTAAAAGATTCTACTCCATCTTTGGTTGTTGTAATTCGTTCACCCTTCATGTACTGGTTGATTCAATTAAATTTCATCGAGTGAGGAAAACATTGTTGGTAATGTGCAATCTTGCTAATGCATGGTCACTTTGTCAACTTATCCACCATGTGTCGAATGCATAGTATGGCCGTTTATAAATACAATGCATCATGGCCTAAATGTGCATCTGTTGCCTAAAACTTGGTAAATTCATAACTTACCTTCCACATGATTATTTCCATTGCACAATCTTTCAAGTCGATGAGGTAAGCAAGCTCCCGGCAGTAACCCATTAGTTGCTTCCATCACTCAAGTTTAACATGAACTTCATTTACCACATGATTTGAAATAGTCTCCATTTGTGTCATAGCAAAAGTTGGTCTATTGGAGATGGCAATCTAGTGCCGGTGATAATACTCTTGATAGGCGTACTTTAACCTACAATAATATTTCAAGGCATGGAGCCCCAAGCAACCCACCTCGAACTCTAACACTTCATATCATTTTGACTAATGGTATTAAATGTAACAACATATTATGTTGTAAGCTAAGAATTCTCTCCACTCCAAATCTTCTACAACCCACATTACTAATAAATGTTTTTCAGTGACGTGACCTCTTACTACTGGCAATGTTACCCTACCCTCAAACAAATCTAAAAATGATGTAACAAGTAGTATGTTTATGGGTTTGGTAGTAATGGCAAAACATATTTAACTTTAGTATCATATGCACCATATCACTTTTAGAATATGGCTTGACACCTGCCTTTTCTACTAGAGTTAGATGCTCAACCCTAGGAAAAACAACTCCATAGATCATCTTCTTCATCCTAGTCTCTACCCACTCTCCATCCATGTTGGTAGCCTAATCTTTGTTTTCCACCTTTTGTTTTTTTGTTTTGCCTTTGTCTATAGTATCTACTACCTCATGTTTTTTTATCAACTTCCCAATAGGTGTTGTCTCATCCCCATCCTCTTTTGACAAAGAGACTTGCTTTGCCTCTTCCTAAGTTGTTTCCTCACTAGCAACCTCCTCTGTATCTTTTTCCTCTTTGTCTTTCTCTTTTAGCTATCAAATACATTCATATGCAACATTGAAGGCATTGATGTACTTCCCTATTTGCTCGAAATGCCATCTCTTGGACCATGCTCTAACCTCTTCCAGTAGCTCACCCATCTCCATTAGAAGTTGCCTTATGAGTTCATCATACAACATTGCCTTGGTTTTGTTTTTAATGGCCATGCTTTCCCAATTGTTAATGGTTTGCAAAGTAACTTTACTTTGCCTTGTGCCACTTGCAACTCCTTCCATAACGTCTTCTCCTTTGCCACCAGAAACTTTTAATCCTTGTGATGATTTTCATGAACATTCTCCATAGCTGCCCATTGAGTATTCAATTCCTTTTCTTGCTAGTGCAAAACCTCCTCCATTCCCTTCAATTCTTCATACATGTTGAGCTATTCATTTTTTAGTTCTTTGATTTCCCTATTTCTAAAATCAATTTTTACATTAACCTTCGTGATAATCATTTAATGATGTTTTATTCTTTTTTTGTTCTCTGTTTCTACAACTTCCTTCACCATTTAGAGCTAGTTCCTTCAAAACTAACTCCTTTTAAATTTGTGATTTCATGACTTGCTAGTGTAGTTGTTTGATCTTTTTTTTTGTTTCCTTCAACAATCTCTCATGGTTTGACTTGTCTTGTGTTAGCTAAGCCTCAAGATGGAGGTTCCTCTTTTGTACTTTTGCTAAAACTTCCCATGTCTCCCTCTTCTCATTCTCTAGAATAATAACTCTTGTTGTCAACTAACACATTTCTTCTCTTGAAATCCTCTGGCTCTCTTCATAAAGTGTTTTTTCCACTTGGTTTGCCAATTACTTCTATGTTTCTTTTAGTTGCTTTACCATCCTCTCATTTTCTTTTTGCAACTCTTGAACTTCCCCATTTTTCTTTTTGATCCTATGTACCAACATCTCCAACTCTTCAACCACTGCATCCAAGTTTCCATTGGTGGATGCACCATTCTCCATACCCACTAACTATTTTGCCATATCATTAACAACTTCTTGCCATTGTTGGTCCATCACCACTAATACTCCTACATGCAGTTCTTCTTCTATTTGCTGCACTTCTCCTTCTTGTTGCTTCTTCTTTGTCTGTTCATTTTTTAAAAAGTTGCTTTAACAACTCCCTTTCCAATTGTTGATGAAATGGCTCTTTTACTATAATGATCTCCACATCCTCATCTTCTAAGTATTGAGGTTGATCATCCTCTCTTCTAACGATGATCTCCTCACTAACTACTTTTTGTATTATTTTTTCTCCATATCCACATATGTTAGAGTATTTTGCATACCCTCTTCTTCTATCAATTGTCTTTATTTCTTCCACAATGGGTATTAAACGTTTTGCCATTACCTCACCAAGTATCTCAACATTCTTCCTTCCAATCTCACTCAAAATGCATGAGGCTTCAACAACCTCACTAGGATTCCACTATTGGGCTATAGATATTTCTATAATCTCATGCTCATGCTCATCTCTAATGAAATAAGTTACAACAATTGGGTTGTAACTTTCTCTTCCAATTGGTATAATCCCTCCACGGGATAGACCAAAAATCCTTGCCACTCCTTCCTCTCCTACATCAATTTGTCTTCCCTTCAGCTTGACATATTGATCAGCATAGTTGTAATTACTGATCATTTCTTTCACTATTGGCTCATCCACTAAAGTCTAGTCTAGCTTCTTGATTTTGGCAAGCTGTACTTTCTTTGCCCAATTTACTTCTTCCTTCATCAAGGTCCAAATGTTACCATGTGTATAGCCCATGAAATTAATTTTTCTTAGCTTTTCTAGAGTTGGCAACTTCTTTAGTTCTTTGACTTTGCGTCCCCTTGAAACAACACCCCCACTACTCTCTTCCATCTCATGTTTCATTTTACCCACTACCAACTTCTATTATTTATACAAGTTGAACTCCTAGTTCCAAAAAATTGCAATGTAGGTTTTGTAAGGTGACTCCCAAGGTTTTTTATATATCCCGACAAATAAATAATCAAGCCCTAGAAAAATCACCTCCTTCTGTAGTTGTTCTTGCTTTTGGAAATTGTAAGGAACAATCTTCTCTTTACACTTTGCCTTTGTGTACTCCCAAACTCGTAATAGATTTGACTCCAAAGCATAGTCATAATCATCACGTTCCTCTTTTTGGAAAATTCGAAATGTTCTTTTTTCGATAGGCACCTCCACTTCACACAACTTCTCCCGAGATTCCTTCACATTCATATGTGGATGTTTAAAACTCCACACGTCCTCAAAGTCAAAATTTTCAAGCATTGTCACTCTAGAACTATTGTCCTCTTCACTTCCAATTTCTTCCTCCTTAGTCATTCTCACATTCTTGTCTAGTGGTTTATAAAAAGTTCTTCACTTATCTAAGGTTGTAGACCGAAAAGCATGTCATTTTTGCACATACTCTTCTACAAACATCTCTCCACTAATTTTTCCAGTGTATGGCTTGAACCACAAATCTTTTGGCAATCCTTGCTTTGTAACTGCTATTATACTATGGATTTCTCATTCGGACACTTCTCTTGCTCTTATATTCCACTTAACGATCTGTTCATTGTCTTTAGATTTGAGTAGTCCTTCCACATGTGGTATATGTGTCTAATGGCTTTCAATTTGGTTAACTTTTAAGAACATAATAGTTGTTTTAAAGGCCATACAAGACATGATTCATTCATGGGCATGTTGAGCATGTCATGTGTCGTTTCCTTCACATGAGTTAGCCTAAGCTTTAGACCATTTTTTTTATTTTTATGGTTCCTTTCTTCATTTACATAATTTCTTGAATATAATGGTAATGTTGTTTCCCTCCTTTATAATTGAATTTTCTTGATCTTTCATTTTTAGACATTCTTGGTAGGCCACTTCTTGAATCTTCTTCTTCAATCCACTCAATATCATCCTCATTAAATGTTTTTCTAGGTTTTGGGTCAGTTTAGGGTAGATTCTTTGGTTTGGTATGTAAGTTAGGTAGAAAATTAGGTTTGTTTTTCTTTCTATGCCTATTTCTAATTTTTCCATTATTTCTTATATCAACTATAACAACTGTTATTATTACATTAGTTGGTGGATTGTTATGATGATAGGCTTTTAGTTTGTTAATATATACTCTTTCTGCCCCTTCATCACTTATGGTTAACAACTCCACAATGTTATTGTCAAACATTTTTTGTATTTAAAAAAACCCCTTCCAATGTAAAACTTTTCATCTTCCCTTTTTCATCCCTTTATTATTTACGAAACAGTTAAATATGGTTAATATTTTATCTAGTTTGCTAGTGAGTTTCATCCAATTTAATCTTCCATCCTTACCCTAATAACTTTGTTTATATCTTCTTGTAGTGAGTCACAAATTTTTTTAGTTGGTACCACAAATTCTATTAGCATAATTGGTTGAGTGCCATAAACCAATTCAAAAGGTGTATATTGAGTTGTCACTTTATAAGTTATTTAATATGCCCATAAAACAATGACTAACATTACATCCCAATCCGTCCAGTTTGCATTTACCAATTTGGTTAATATTTTACCCAATGTTTTGTTAATCGACTCGGCTTGCCCATTCCCTTATGGATAGGAAGTAGTCAACTTATGATGTCAAATCATAAATTATTCCACAAGTATTTCAATAGTTTTATTAATGAAATTACCTTGGTCACTTACAAGATGGGTTGGGTAGCGAAAATGAATAATAATTTGTTCATAAATAAATTTAACGATGTTTTTAGTTGTGTTGTCACAAACTGTTTTTGCTTTTACCCATTTAGTAGTATAATCAGTTGCTACTATGATATATTGATTTCCAGTGTATCTTGCTACCGGTTTGACTAGTCCCATAAAATCAAAACCCCATTTCATGAAGGGTTCAAATGCCATAACTAGTTTGAGTTTTACCACTTCACCAAATAGGCTTTAAATGTTGGTAAATGTCATAGTTTTGACATAATTCATTAGTCACATAGACTTTAGTTAGTTGTCGAATATGTATAACGGGATCATCATTGTCATGATACTTCGATAGTTGAATGTGCAAAACATTAACATGTATGGCAACCATGAGTGAATTTACGTTCATCATTGTTGCAACAATTGTTAGTTGTCAAGTTGACAAAGTTCTTGTATTAACCAAATCAAGATTCGGAGTTGTTCAAAATAGTATTCTCTTGAATAGTTGGTCACTACTTCCACCATCGTTTAAAGTTTTTATTGATTTTCTGTCAACTTGTTGTCTTAGTATTCGAGGCCACCCCTCTTTTGTTACCTGGTCGATTGTTCCATATGCATTGATACTATTATGTGGTGTATTCAATAACAACATATTCAATTCTTTAGTTGGTTCTTGATAATCATGATCAATGTTAAGTGAACATGTTTGCATAGATTATTGAGTTAATTTACTTCTTCAACATCAGTTTGAGCAATAGTAATTATGACGTCTTCTTTTACAAGTTGAAATACTTGATATGCTACTAGTGAATTAAAATTTGTGCCAAGACCTCTCCATCTATTCTATGTAATAGATTGAGTTGTAATAACAACCTCCTTAACTTCATCCCAATTCTTTCTTCTCCAATCCCAATCTATTAATCTCTTATCTTTCTCTATTTCTATTTGACATAGGCTCCAAATAGAGTTTCATGTTTCTAGTCTATAACCATTTCTATCGCTACTCCCAATTTTTAAATTCCCAATATAATTCTAGAATCATGACTGTAGACCAAAATTCTTTTGATTCAATTATTTTGGATATGTATTCCTCACTCCTTGTCTTCATGACATATTCAAAACCTGTAGACCTAGGTGCCCATAACATATCAATTAACATCCATTTTTCTATTAATGCATTGATGTTAGGTCTAGTAAATTTTATTATGTCAAGGAATTGAATCAAATTATGTGTTGCAAAAACTTTCCTTATGGCAATTAATGTGATTATGCATATAATTACTAATAACCATTTTTTATATTTTTGTCAATTTTGTAGCATTGATAATTAATGATCCATCTTTTATATTTTGTCAATTATGTAGCATCAATAATTAATGATCTATGTTGTAAACACCACACCTCAGTGCCACCATGTATTTTCTTAATAATTAATTCTTGTATGTTTTAAGGTAATGTTTTAAATTTCTTTTTAAAATTACCCCACTCATATAATTTTGGTGCATTCTTTGGTGTATATAAATAATTTTGAAAATTCCACCCATAACTATAATTTATTCTTAATCTTTATTTAGCTTTTTCTATAGTTATAATTTTTTTCATCCATTCATCTTCTCTTTCAACAAAAGTCATAATCTACCATTTTTCATAATGTCTTTCATGCAAAATATTATAATAATCTAGAAATATCATTGATTTTCCCATGTCTTGTTCATAATAAGTAAATAAATTTGGAAAAACTAATACTTGTTTAGCCCCCAAAATAATCATTTTATTCACTCTACTATGTTTTCTTTCAATTCTATAAGCACCATTAAATATGTGTATCCACAAGGTAATACCCTATAAAAAAACATGTATCAAGCAAAATCCCAAATCAATTTCATCAATTTCCACTTTTCTTTCTTCAATTTCCATAAACTTAATTGTAATGTGGAAAGATCTCACGTGAATTTGATGAAATTACAACTTGAATCCTCCAATTTCTCTAACAACAAATTGAATTATTCCCCATCATGGTCACCAAATGTTAGTGATATAATTTTGCAGGTGTTAATTCTAATTCTCCATGAATACATTAACTACCTTTATATCACTATTGGGTCCTTGTCCTACTCCATTAAAATGAATACCATGTAAACATATTAATTAGGACAACATTCAATCCTTTTTAAGTCTAGAAATTCATTCAATTAAATTGGCATACAATACTAAAGCACCAAAAATGGAAGAAAAAACATGTTTTATATTTCCATAAACCATGAAGTTCTACAATATTTTTAACCCTTCCTTCCTCTCATTACTCCTTTGCTTAATTCCTTTCCTAAATGATCAACATAAACATATAGATAATCAACATTTGAACCCCCTACAAGTTAGTTGAAATATTTAATACTTTCCACAAAACGGTTATAATTGCTTAACTATTTGGCAAATTGACTTGCCACAAAATCAATTACATTGTGTTGTCATGGCAATATGTTGTTATACCGATTTGTTTATAGTGTCATACCGATTTGCTTACTCTATCACATTCTTTTGCCTATTCTTTCATCTCAACTTATTCATGTTTATTGACTTGCCTATATGCTTACTATTCACTCTCCTTTTCCTAACAATAACTAGGTGTAGTCACAATAACACATACCATAGCAAGTGTAACACTTGCTTGATTTTTTCATGTTTTGAAATCGTAATTTATTTGATGTTGAAAGTAAGATTTTTTTATATAGTTGTATTTTCAATATATAAGAAGAACATGTGAATTGATTTGAAATTAATCCAATGAATAGAAAATTAACAAAAACACTCATTAAATATTATAACACTTGTTTTTAAATAGTAAAAGGTATTTGTAAATAGATTTGAGTTTTTTTGAAATTGACAATTTTTGTCAAATTTTTAACATAAACCTTAATCAAATAGTATGAAATTTTTTTTCAAGAATATTCCAAAAATATTTTTAAAAATTCACAAAAAAAAATTATAAAGTAGGTGAATGTGGCTTGTGTTATCTTGTTTGCACTCAACCTTCATAAGAAACTATCGTCTAATTTTTGCCCAAGTGAGAATTAGCTTTTTGAAAACCTCAAAAGGTATCACTTGGAGGCTTAAGGTGATAACCTTCCAAGGTATTAAAATATGGGGGCACAAATTTCAAGGTGTTTAGTGTTTAATTAGGTTTAAGTTTAATTCGGGCAGTGTAGCTTTTTAATGACTCTTTTAATGCCTCCTTTAGTGGGAATTTCACGAAGAAACTTTTCGTTCTTCTACAAAAGGGGGCCAAGTTGTAGCTTGGCTTTACCTTCTCCCTTTTTTGTGTTTCATCACTCCTTTGTACTTCATTGCTTTGTTGTGTTTTACTATTATGCTATGTTTTACACTTCTTCCAGGCTTCGTTGTTCTGTCATGCTTTACCATTCCTTCGTGTTTTGTTGTTCTATTGTGCTTCATTTCTTTGTCATGTTTCATCACTCTTCCATGCTTTGTTACTTTGCCATGTTTCGTTGTGCCCCTACTTTTCTATGCACGGCTATTCCTTTATGCTTTGTTATTCCCTAATGCTTCGTTGCTCCCATGTGTGTGGTTGTTCTTCTATGTTTCATTGCTCCTTAGTGCTTCACTATTTTTTGGTGCATGGTTGTTCCTTTGTGCTTTGTTGTTCTTTGATGCTTTGTTGCTCTTCCATGCATGGCTATTCCTTTGCGTTTCATTGTTCCTTATTGTTTCACGGTTCTTTTGTGTGTGGTTGCTCCTCTATGAATCATTGCTCCATGTTGATGTTCACTATTTCTTCCATGTGTCATTGTTCACCCCTGTTTTGTTGCTTCATCGTGTTTCCCTACTCCTTTGTCAAGGTACCTTTCTACTCCTTGTTGCTTCATTATTCCTCCATGCTTTGCTACTCCCTTGCTTAGATCTGTACTCGCCCCCCCCTAGCCCCCTTCTTTGCTTTTTTTTGCAACATGTTGGAGATTTGACATTGCAAGTATGGAGTTTGGGAGGAAGTTTGGAAGCATCAAACTCCAAGTTGGTGGAAGTAATAAGTTTTTTTTTTTCCTTTGTTTTTTTTGGATTTTTTTTAGTTTTTCTTCCCAATTTTATTTTCAGATTTTCATTAATTTACTTGGTTCTAATTTTTTTAAATCTTTTTTTTTGTTATTTTGCAAGGATTTTTGGAAGAACTTTGGAATTATTTATTTATTTATTTATTTATTCCATGATTATAAGTGAGCTCTTTTATAATTGCTTGTGAATGCATGTAATTGCTTATATATGCTTAGGTGTAAATGATTCTATATCTTTCTAAGTGTTTAGATGATCTTTAGTCCAACAACTAAATCTTAAAAACCCTATAACACTTAAACCATTTTATAATTCACAAATTTTTTTGTTTCATCTTTTTTATTATAATCATGCAAATTTTGAAGATTACTACAAAATGGAATTTTCAAGGAAAAATACTAATGAAACAGTAATTGAAAATGAATATTGTGATATTGTCCCCAATCGAGTTTCTATGGAAGAGGTATCTTTAATTGAAACTATGGAAGAAAATAAAAGTCTACAAACATAGTCTAGGGCATTTAGAGTGAAAAAGATAAAATGAAAGCAAATTTACAAAAGTAATTCCATGTTCAAAGAGAAAAATGGAAAGGACATGATAGCAATGCATTATGTTGGTCATTTTACATTGTAAATGATAATAACATTGTTGATGGAAGCAAACCTCAGATGAGGTGTATGGTTTGTCATGTTAATTTTGTCCTTTTTAATCCAAGAACAAAAGAAAGGAAAAAAATTATATTACAAAAGGGTAACATATTACAAAAAATCATATAGTAGCTTTGAAAAACATGTGGATGCAAACGATGTTATGCTTGCAAAAGATTTGAAAAATAAGTGAACTTTCCATTAAAAAATGTATTAGAAAAGCAACCTATAAAAAAAAGGCCCAATATGTTCAACTTTGAAATTATTAAAAAAATTTAATGCAAAAAATCCTTTTAAGAAGGATGTTGTGTAACAAAAATAATTTTTGCAAGATGTTACCCTTTTGGTTGTTAAAACTCATTTCATTATTCAATTTGTTGAGAGCACTTGGTTGAAGCATCTTGTAATGCATTTCATGTCCATGAGTTGTGTTTCTACTAAGAAAAATGTTTGCATAAAAGGTTTTGGTTCATTTGGTGAATAAGATGAAACAAGAATATGTCTTGCTTAAATTGAAACAATGTTATTCTACAATAGCTAGTTTTGACTTGTGAATGTCAAAGGGAGCACACAATGTTTTTGCCTTGGTGATTAGCTTTTTGAATGAAAAATGGGAACCTCAATAGGTTTGTTTGAGGCAAGTGAAATTATAAGGCAAACTTGGGCAAGAAGTTACATAATTGAATTGTTGGATCAATATGATTTAAGGAAGAAAATTATTGCATATGTGAAGGATGAAGGTGCAAATTTGAATGCCATGACAATAATTCTAAAATTTGTGGTGGATTGTGAAGTTCTTAGTACGGAGGATAGTTTCTAAGGCATTTAAAAGGTCATGCATTTTCTAAAGCATGCCATTATGGGACAATAGAAAAAAAAAATTGTAAAATTTTAAAACATATTTTTATTAAATCAACCCAATTTGATTTACAAAAGTGCATGATTTGGCCAAAGAAATATGGAAAAAGGAGACATGAATGGAATAAAAATTGCATTGATTTTGGAGTTTGACTAAGAAAGCTAAACACCGCTATCAAAACAAGGTATTTTAAAAATGTATTTGTTTAAATTATATTTAAGGATTTGGTTTACAAGTTTGTAGTTTTTTTTTGGTAGAATATTAATAATTTGTTAAATATTGTGTAGGTTTGCAAGCAAAGTAATTTTCTTTCAAGAAGCCTTATTATTTTGAAAGGCAATTGTATTATGTTACAGATCACAAATTGTTGTTCATGTTTCTAATCGAGTTCCCCTTATTATCACTTGACATATTTGTCAAACAATTTTTGATTGCTTGTGTTCTAAATTAGTCCAAAGATCATTGGTTACTTAGTGATGCCCTAAACAATGTCATCACAATGGATTCCAAGTTAAAGGAAGATGTTGGAATTGCACAAACCTTAAACCAATTTATGGATAATGATTTTGTAATTATTCTTGAATTGTCTTTGTTTATTTTTAACATTAAGAAAAAAGTTTGTGGTGTGCTTGATTCTTTCCTTTCATTTCTAAGAAAATATGAAAAAAGAAAAACCCATAACATGTTTTTGTTGATGTTAGATCCATGATTAAAAAATCTTGCTTGGTGTTTCATATGTTGGTCGTGAACAAGGCATTTCTATTGTTGAAAAGTATGATTGGAAGTATTTGTAGCCTATGCTTTTGAAATGTTATCATTATTTACATCATGTGGTAGACACAACACAAATTTTATGAAGATAATAGCCTAAATATTTTTGAGATGATTACCAACACAAGTGAATTAATCACAAAATTGGTCAACAGAGAGCTCCTGATTTTTAAAGGATTTCAAGTGAATCCAAAGGAGATCAAATGCCATCTGCAATGGTGGTAGAAGCATGAGTATGAGTTCCCCACTATTGGTTTTCTTACTCAACAATATTAGGAATTGTTGGATCACAAATAAAATAAAATTTTTTTTTTTTTTAGCTAGCATACTTACCAACTTTAAAAGATATCGTTTATAATAAAAAAAAACTTGGAGAGATTATTTTTTGCTAGCAAAAATTGGTCTAATGATATAAGAGCAAGTTACAAATCTCCTAGTGACTTAGTAGAGTTTATTGAAAGAACGGATGAACAATTCGAAGAAGAGTTACAAAAATTTGAAGGTGAATTTGAATGAGATGAAATTTAAAATAAAACTTTTAATTTTTTTCATTGGTTTCATGTTTTGCAAGTAATTTTGACTTTGACTTTTTTTGAATTTTAATTAAAATTTCACATTAAATCAAATAATTTAAAAGATACATTTAGGATTTTTTAAATTTTCAAAAACTGGCATGTGAGAACCATGGCTGAAAACCAGGGCCTGTAATTTTTATGAGAACTGCCAGGACTGAAAACCATTGGGAATTTTCTTTTCCAAAAATTTGAAACCCTTAAAAGTTATCTAAATCTTTTCTTCTTGTTTTTTTAATGAGAACCTTAAAGGTTCTTTAAAAATGGTTGTGATAACCGGAACCAGCGGGTTTTACAAAAGTGAGAACCGCCCAACACTGGTTTTTACCAGTATGGGGGTGGTTATTTCATCTTTGAGATGACAATTGATTCTCAAAGGCATGAGGCAAGGGTTTTGAATTTAAAGCTTAGGCTATCTCTGGAGTTCCCCATTCTCTTCCATCCCCAAAACCAGGTTTGGGGGATTTTAGAAATGATCCAAAAATTCTGAGACTAAGGAGGGGGGGGGGGGCTGCCCAAAACTAATTTGGAAATTATTGTATTTAAATCAAATTTGTTCAACCCTTCTCCTTTACCCAAACCTAAATCAGATGCACAATTAGGGTTTCAAATTTTGAAAGGCCATTAGGTTTCCACCCACAAGCTGTATTAGAAGATTCCATGAATGATCATGGCTTCTGTGCAGAGTTTTTTTGTGGAGAATTACCATCATTTGGTGAAAAATATTCTGGAAAATATTATTCTGTTACAATTTCCCTTTTTTTATTTTCCATTAAACAACAGGGTGCTTAGAATTTTCTGTTTTAATATATCATCAAATTTGGCTAAGTATACTTCTATATGATTATCACTTGAGCAACATCACAAAATTGAAAAAGAAAACGCTACCATAACCAAGTCTTTGATTTTTGAGAATCATGTTCATGAATCCTAACCCCCCTGACAACCAGGCAGGATATGTTCCTATTTCTAATAATGGCCCAACATTAGTTGAAACCAGCGTTTTTTTGGGGCCAAATTTCGCCATATTTTGACCTGAAATTTATGATTTTGACCTATACAAAGGATTTTCCATGGAAAAAATGGCCCAAATTCGCCAGATTTTTATGATAAGTTCCGGTAGGTAGCCAAGAATATAAGAAGGATTCTGGTTTTTTTAAAACTTTCATATCTAGTCTGGAGCCAAATCTGGCTAAATCATCTTATGGATGATCGCCACTTCAGCTACATCACAAAATTGAAAAAAAAACCCTTGTTGAAACAAAATCATGAGAGATACCTAACAAAACACATAGCCTAACATAATTTGATTGCAAAGTGAATTTGTTATGAAGGCCCACTTTACACTAGGAGTCAAGGCCAAAAAACTTGGGGCCAACTTTGAGCATTTTTGGCTTGTTGTTTGGCCCCAAGTTACTAATAAATGCTAGAACATTGACGTCAGGATATTAATAAATGCTGAAACATTGGCCCCAAGGGTTGCAAATCAGCCTGCCCAATTCGATGGTATCCTTGTCGCAGACTTGGGGCCAATACAAGGCCATAAAATTCAGCATTTATTAGTAACTTTGGGCAGATTGAAAAGATTCTTTCTAGTTCAGCCTTGACTCCTAGTGTAAAGCCCTTGGGGCTGATTTCAACTTTTGCACCAATAGGAATGCTTGATTTGGGTTGGACATTGGCCCTGACTCTTCGTGTAAAGGGGGCCTAAAAGCAATGTGGATTGTACAACTGGGTCTCCAGCTGTTACTCACGAAGTGGTTCAAACCAAAAACATATCCCAAATCGTACAGGGATGCATGTGGAGTCTCTTCCCACCACAAAAAAAGAGAGAGACGAGTCCTCCTCTATCAATTAAGCTACCTATCAACTCCCCAAAGACAAGAAAAGGATCCCAAGGGGCCGCACCCACCACAACACCTTTCTTCTCCCCTTTCGAGACTTCCCTAGTGGGGCTTACAAGTGACGCTTTAAAGTAAAATTGCATGAAGAAAAGTCAAAACATGGCGGTTTGGCTCTAGAAATGGTTTTGGCTCGGCATCATTGGACAGGAAAGCTGTGCACCTGTAGAAAAGAGTATATGATCTAACTTCTCCTCTATGTTTTTCATTCGCCAATCATAATGACTGGTCCAGGTGGTTTGCTATTAATAGTCCCGCACCTATTTGCAGTCTGAGTTTTATGGGTGGAGTTGCAAAAAGGTCAAATAACTAAACTTGGATGTCTAAGAGCATCTCCACCAGTGCTCAGTATGTTATTCCAGACAGTAAAATTTATTGTGCAAAAGTCAAATGTGCCGGTTTAGCTCAGGAAATTGGTTTTTTCTGCACCAAATTCGTGCAGCGTGCCGTGGCTGGTAAAAGGTGCAACGCAGTTGCGCACCTGCGAAAAAGAGTGTAATAAATTGGACCTGACTGCGGTTCAGTATTTCTGATTGGTCGATCATACTGATTGGTCTAGGTGGTCTGCTATTAGTAGTTCCCATGTATATGTAGTTCCAGTTACAATTTTATTGGTGCGGTTGCAAAAAAAAAAAGGAAGCTAAACTTAGACATTTAATTTTATTATCCAGAGTGATATACTGAGCACCGGTGGAGATGCTCTAATGACACCAAATGACCCCAAGTTATACATCTATGTACATGAACCAGTAGAGAGACCAAAAAAACTCAATAAAAATGGATGGCTGGAACCATTACACGGAAGACAAAAGGGAAGGCCAAAGAAAGACCAAAAGACATGCAGCCTGCATGAACCAACCAAGGGAGAGAACTAGTCCCTCTTGTGGCAGGAGGCTATCTCACCCATAGCCCCTCTAATGTCACCGCCATGCAAATCATGAGATTTAATAGCAGGTCTAGAACAAGCATCTCCCGCCAATGCATCCTTCTTTTCTATAGCAAAAGCTAAAGGATGCGGAAAAACAATATTAACACGTTGTTTGAAAAACTGAATGTAAAAAGACAAAAGTAAATAATCTCTTGATTGTCTATCATGGAAAAGACAAGCACACTCAATCAAATGATCTATATCACGCTCGAATGTGCCATGCACCTCCATGACCATTGAAATAAAGTGTACATGAACCTAAAGGGGAAGGTCATGGGGAAGGTTCGACCTATACCCTAAAGAAGGTCATATGGCACCTTCCCTAGGACCTTCACTGAATGTGTGAATAGAACTAATGTGATCCATTTTAACCTTATGTATTATTTACTAATCTTTAATCAATCCTTTGGACAGCCAACCTGGTGGGTGAGAGCTTCTTCACTTGTTCTATTCATTGGCTCAACATGATGGAATGACATTTTGCTTGTTAAATGCCCATTCATGCATGTGAAACTTTTGTTTTATTGTAAAAGTTTGGTTTTGCTTCTAACATATTAGGCTATGGAATTTATTGACATGTGCTTGGGTGCTATGACATTGTGGTGGCCTCTAAGCTATTGGGCAAGGGTAAAATTACTAATCAGAGCTGGAAAAAGGAATTAACCAAATACAATACAAAGATGATTTTAAATGCCATTTTGCCCCTTTTACCTAAGGATTAAACATACAATATAATGTGACAGATGTGGACCACATGTCAACTTCTTTTGAATAGAGTGGAACTCTATGCACACATGCAAGCAATATAATATTATGAAGTTAAGACATACATGGAGATATATATGTGTGTATAATGACAAACCATTGTGCACACTAGGTATATAATGTTAATTAGTTAATTAACATGGTGGTTAATAAGCCCTTTGGGCCTACCATCTAGGTGGGCTCCCTAAGCATACAAATTATTCTATAATAACTTTTGACAACCAATAATGTTACATTATGTAATTTTTTGCAACAAACTATGTACTAATAATGCTTGCAACTTGTAACTAAGGCACATTTTTTAGAAAAATGCATATTTTCATTCTTTGCATTTGTCTTGCTCTTAATCTATAGGTTTTTTTAGGCTAAAATCTAGGATTACAATTGTGTAGCAAATAAAGAGCTTTAATTACAACATGATGCTTTTACCACTTTGCTTTTTCACTAGTGTTGATATCCACTTTTGTTTGTTTGGCTTATGTCAATCCATTGGCTTGACATAGGTAGAAAACCATTATAAGGTCCAAATGCAATAGCAAATATCACTACAATTGTAATCACTACTTAATTTTATGTGTATCAAGCTCATTACTGAGACTAAGGTAGAAAGTGTTTGGTTTGTTTATGTGATAGAATTTTGAATTGATTGTTGGAGTATTTGGAATAAGTTGAAAATGAAATTGATGAGTATATGAACATAGCCCTTAAAGTAAGGTGACCAAAATGCCTTGTTCTTTGGCCATATCTCAAAATGATTGAAATTAAGTTTGAAAATGACATTACCATGAACAATAATGGAAAGAATTCTTTACATAATAAAGTGTGACTATTTTTTTGTTTTATGTATATTTTATTTCTAGGGAGGTTATTCATTGTATATTTTGTGAAGTATGTGAGATAAATGGGTTTTTTTTTTCGGTATGATATAAAATAGTAGAATATGAAAGAAATATTTATAATTAAAAATATTTTTTAAAAATTCTAAAATATATTTTCACAATCCAATTCTTGGCACCCCATTTACATTCAAATAAATTATAAATTATAATTGTTTTTATTAAGGTACACCTTAAAACTTTTTGCACATCATGTGGGAAAAGTGGAAGTAATTTCCTTTAGTTTCACTACAAGAAAAATAAGAATTTATAACTTGCAAGTGCAATTATTCTTTAGTTGCAAACAATATTTGTAATTTAAAAATTATTAATTGGGTTAAACAAGTTGCATAAAACACTATTTGCAAATCTGGATGAAGTCAACAATCAATCCATATGGTTCGTTAATATACAAACCATATGTCTTATGCAACTAAATACAACTCTTATGCAACAAAATTGATCAGACCTTGCATTATACAATTTGTACAACTAGTGACCAATGTCATTATGACACATGGAATATCTATAAAATATTGATTAATTAAATTAACAATATGTGCCAATCTAAGGTTATCCATGTGGACAAATGATCATTTACATTGCATGTCATTATAATTAACCTAACTTAAGCAACTTACATATAAAAGGACACATGAACATAGCAAATAAATAGGCATAAGGTAGGCATGTAGGCTACAGATAGGTAGATTGGTAGGGTAGGTAGGCTTAAGCTATCGAGGTAGATCAATAGGGTTTTATTTATTTTGTTGATCACAAGCCTTTTTTATTGGTTCATCCCAAGTAACACTTGCATTTTGAATATTTATAATGGATATTATCTATAGTCCATTCTTACACCTAGTTATGGACAAAGGATATGGGATAAATATAATGAAAGGGAAACACTACAACATTATCCCACAATGTCATTTGTCCCAAACAAAAGTAGTTTACCTACTTACCCATATTACTTAACCTACCTACCAAGGTAGCTAATATAGGTTAGGTAAGTAGTAAGTTAAGTAAATAATAATATTAAGTAGTTAAGTAGGCAAGTAAGCATAAGTTAATAGGGAAATAAGTTAGGCTAAGTAGGTAGGTTAAATTACATACGTAGGAAAATTAAGTAGTTTAGTAGGTTAAATAGGTAGATAGGTAAATAACTAGGTACAATTAATAGGCAAGTAAGTTAAGTAGGTAACTAACCATAGGTAAATAATTAAGTAGCATACCTACTTACCTACCTAGTTTAGCAAATTACCTTACCTTACTAACCTAATTACTTGAATTACCAACCTTTAACCTAAATGAATTACTAAACACCAACCTATCTACATGTTTACCTACCTACTTATTACTAGCCCCCAACTTACCCTTATGCCTTTAAATATATACCCCTACACAATATTATATCCCTATATATACCCCTAATAAACTTTAATATACATATAGAAGCTCTAGGTCCATATCATCATTGTTACTAATATTCAAGTTTGTATTTGCAACTAATGTTATTTATAATGGGTTAGGTGGATGGGAAATCACCTTGTGCAATTCATTTGTTTGAAAGGATTAGTTACCATTAATTGCATCCCAAGTTATAAATATGACCAAAGGCAAAAACATTAAAAAATAATTGCAAAAATGACTAGTTGTAGTTGTAAATGATTAGAAGGTGCATATAGTTGCAAAATGCATATAGAGTTGCATCTTGGAGGATTTTTTCTAATGTTATTATCATTGTAAAGATCATATGTATATAATCCATCACCCTTTATCACGAATCATAAGCTATGATGTTAGTTAACCCACTACTTTTTCAAGAGTCACTTAAGTGGGCATTTGTGGTTTTTTAACTACTATATGTTTGCACCTTGTAAATTTTAAGTTAGATGTCATGCACAAATTTTCTAGATAATATATATGCTTCACTTGAAAAAAGTTCAAAGTAAGGTTTTTTTTTTTTTTTTCAACATTTGATTTTTTCAACAAATCCCATAAAAATTTTCATTATAATTTTCATTTCCATAATTTGTTCCAAGGTTGCCCTCCTAACAAATTTGCATGCTCATTGTATTTTGGCTATACTTTGTTAATGGAAAATGAAGCATAAAACCTAGTTTTTATTGCAAATTTGAATATAATTATGTTAGTGTTTTAATTTTACTACCTTCCCTTGAATGTTTGTTGTGATTAAAAAATTCTCCTTCTATTGATTTTTAAAACATCCTTAATGGCAAAGCAGAAAACTACCTTACATGGGAAACTTTGATGGGATGCGATAGTTTTATTTAATGGTACCCATTAAAAAATTATTATGGATAAAAAGAAATGTGCATTTTTTCAAGCTACCAAAAAGCCTTTTAAAAGTCTAATAAATACAAATTCACTAATTTTTTATTTTTTAATGGACCATTGATAATGATTAGTCCAAGTGATTTGAACACTACACAAAAACTTTGGTTTTATGACTACATTTGTAATCACATGACTATGTATTCAAATTAAACTTGTCATTTTTACCATTTAATTGCAAATTTGGTCATAGTCATAAACACCATTTCATGATTTTTATTATTATGGTCATGTTGAATACATGATTATATATATAATTACACATATGACTACAAGCGATGGACTTGTGATTATAGGCATGACATATGGCTTCTACTTAGCCTAATGTTGACAACCTAATGTTGACCAAGTTCCTATTTACTTACCTACCCAATTAGTGGTTTTAAACAAAAAACTAACCAACTTACCCACCCACCCACCCATCAACCTAGCCTACCTTACCATACCTTGGCCAACCCTTTAATTTAAGCGAACCTTAGGTTAATCCCCTAAAGGTACATGTATAAGGATTTGTACCCCTCATCTTCATGATGAGAAACCAAGTCCTTAACCAATGCACCACACTTTCATAAAATGTTAAAATTTTGCCAACTTATTAATATGAACATGTGTTTATTTCACATTTTCTTACAATATCAATAATGTATGAAAATAAGTAGTAGGTAAATAGGTGCTATCTTTTCATTTACTAAGCAAACATTAAAGATGTGTAATGAATTAAATGTGGCACCAAGCTTGACACAATTATAATACAATATAATACAATGCCCAACAAGAAAAAAATATTAGATTTTTTTTATTGTACCTGCACAATTGGGAATGGTTTAAATAAAAAATTTAATATTACTTTCAAAGGAAAAAAAACTAATGTAGTGGTTAGAATCCCCCTTACAACCCAAAGATGTTGGATTTGAACTTTTTCTTGAATTATCTTTTTCATTCACAAACAATATGGATGAAAACAAATTCCTGAAGTAAAAAAGGGTTTAAGTTGCCCCACCTTGAGGAGCAACTTAGACCTTTTTTTCCTCAAGGAACAATCATGTCCCCCAAGGAGAAGGAACTTAAGGTGCCTTAGGGAACAAATGTGTTTGAAATTTTGTTTGATCGTAACTTTTGCATATGAATTTTGAATGAAGTATTTCCGCCTATGTTGTAGCTCTCCTTAAGACCTTTCCATTGATAGGCCATAAGAGTATATCAAAACAAAAATGAGATGATTCTGATTGCAAAAAAAATTGAAACATATGTCTCCCCAAGGAAAGTACATTGTTCCCCACGGAAAGGGCCTTCCTCCCTAATTTTGGGCCTTTCCCCAAGGAAAATTCATTGCTCCTTGAGGAAGTTATATTTTTTACCAAGGAACTTTTCTTATTCCATGAGGAACTTACTTAGAACTGGCATTTAGTTTTCTTTTGCTCGGAAAAGTTATTTTTTAAAGGCAACTAACTTTTAAAACAATTTAAATGTTTTATGAATTTTTTCATCCATTTCATTTGTTAAAAAAAATTTGGGAAAAGGATTGAATCGTGGACCTTTGGGTTGAAGGGAGGATTTTATCCAATACATCACATGTTTTTTTCTTTGAAACTATTGTGTAAGAAAGATACTTACAACATTAATCATTATGCATGTATAGAAAAAAAATCCGATTTTTTTTTCCTATTGGGCATTGTACTACAAATTTGTCGAATTCGGTGCTGCATTTAAATCATTGTGCTTGTTTAGTGCTTGCCCACTTAATATTACCTACCAACTTACTTACATTGACCAATGTTTAATTACCTAGGTAACATAACCAATTAACCTATGATGGAATTTTACTACCTATTTAATTTTAACTTAAGTAGTTATTTACCCACCTAGCTTAGCGTAACATTTACATAAACTACCTATTTAGCCTAATTTATCAATCTAACCTAGTCTACTTAGTTATTTATATTTTTAATATAGATGACCAAAATTGAAATTGGTGAAAATTTTATAAAGAAAAAGGACTTTATATCTCATAATCATATTATATTATGTCATATTGCACCTTTAGTCATGTAGTCACATATATTAGCAAAAGTAACCAATCATATTGTATTTAATCTTATAGTCATAATCACAACGGATACCTTGGTTCTCACAACTACATGACTAAATTTAAAACATAGTCATAAAGTTTCAGTCATGAAAGTCATGTTTTGGCATAATGACGATTAAAATTTTCCAACCTTTTTCAATTCAAGTTTTCAAGTTTATATTAAGGCTTAGGAAAATGAAAGATCATGGATGTGAGATATATATAATTGGAAGCCCAAATGTCAAGAATGGGTGGATATTTTAAAATATTGTGCATGACATATACTTAAGATTTACATGTTTGTCAAAGATGATGGGGAAGATGGCTCCAATTGAAATAACTTGATAAAGTTGGATTTAGAAATTTATGATGTGCACTACAACAACAGGGGGCTATTTTGCGATCCACATATCATCGTAAACAACAAAGAAAGAAGTTTCTGAAAGCCCGCCTTTGCGAACCATAATTCCTCGCAAACTTTTAAGCTTTTGCGATACCATAACATTCGCACCCGTACAATCGCAAGTCCTTCACAACTTCCAAACTTGATACAATCGCAAAACTTTTCCGATTATAACTGCTTCTATATATTGTTTGCGATTAACATTACATCGGAAACTATTTGCAACAAACCCATCACTGCAACGACGTAGTGAATCGACTCAAAAGTCTATCGGTTTCCGATATAAGATCTATCGCAGACCTTTAGCGGCATTTTGAGAATCCCAACAAGTTTGCGTTAGATCTTATATTGGAAACCGATAGGCTTTTAAGATCTAACGCAAACTTTTTGGGATTTTCAGAATGTCGCTAAAATTTTGCGAAATCTATGATTTCGCAAACTTGTTCTGGAATGATTTTAGCCGTAAGAGTGTAGCGATGTCTGTGACATGGTATTATTGGTCTTTTGGCTTTTGCAGTGTTGCGAAGAATTATGACTCGCAAATGGTTTTGAGATCCACTATGTATCGCAAGAGCATGGTAATGTATTTTTATTTTGGAAGCAGGGTTTATATTCATTTGGAGTCACTTTGGGCTGCAAAAAAAAAAAATCTATATCAAAATTTCAAATTTTACAACGTAAAAGGGTTTGCAACCCTTGGGTATCTAACACACTAGCTGTCTATCTAGACTTCCTTCCCCTCTTGGATTTCTTCCTTGAATCTTTCTTCCTAGTGTTCTCTAGTGGAGGGGGAGGCTGCTCATCCTCCTCCCTCTCTTCATCGTCCCCCTGCCCCTCCTGCTCATCCTCCTCCCTATCCTCTTTATCTTTGCCCCCTGTAGAACCTTCATTTCAATTAGCAAATGAACTAGGTCCATTATTAGTGGTAGCACTGGGAGCAGTGCTACCAGCTCTCTCCTCTTCATCACTACTGCCCTAGGAGCTCTCATTCTCACCCTCAGATGCCTGCATTTCAACATGCAAGGCTTAGTCAACACCATAAATGAAAATATTGATTCAAATGAAAACAATCTCAACACAAACAGAAATTGAATCCCAACCAAACCCACTCACCAATAGTGCATCAACATGTTCAAAAAGATGCTCCTTGCCATGTTCCTGGCCCATATTCATTTCTGTAGCTGTGATCTTCCTCTTGTACCTCTTGTACTGTCCCCATAATACAACAGGTAAAAAAAACGCATAAAGAATCTATTCAAGTCTCCGACCACTTTTGTGAAGCGCAGACCTTCACATACTGAAACTTGCGAAGCAGTTTGTGAAACAAATCCCATTGTATCTACTATCGCAACCCAAAACGCCAAAATGCCATATACCTATCTTTGCGATGCAATTCGCATCGCAAAGGTATCGCATCGCAAAGGTATCGCAAACAGTCCTATTTGACTCGACAGGAACTCACAAGCATGTGAATCTTTGCAGGAAAGAAATGGAGGAGAGGGAGGGTACTTACAAATGCTGCTTTGAGGCCAAGAATGCCACCTTGCCCTAGCCTATGGGTGGTGTTTGGAACCAGTTTCATTCGCTCTGCTGCCTTGAGGAACTTCAACGGTGGATCACCAACCTCATCCACCACTGATTGGCATTCAACAAGCTTCAGCTCCAGTGCCTTTAGGTCACGGTCAGACCTCCCAAACTCTCTTGCCTTCTTGGCCTTGGCTAGTTGCTCTGTGATCTCCTTCAGCTGCCTTGTTGCTTTCAGCTGCACCTTAGACTGGTAGAAGGCATTCTAGATGTCTTCTGAAAATTGAAGCGGCCTCTCCAAGTTCCTGTACACACTCAGGTCTCTTAGGTGAGCACGAATCTTCATCCTGTCATGGTATCTTGCTTGAGACATTGAATTGGAGATCTTGTCTGCAATCCATTGTGAATCAAGCTCTCTTCCATTTCAAAATGCTCCCTTGACCTGATTTATCACTCTCTTCTGCTCTACCTTTGAGAGAGTGCCCCACTCAACTCCTCGTGCAAAGTTGGTGGAGACAATGTGCCTAACGGTGCTCTTGGCCCCAGTGTATGCCAGCTCGGTTGGAATTCCCTCCTCTGCCAATGTTATCAGAGGGAGCTTCTTCCTTTCCTCCTCCTTCTTCTTCAAGTCGAGCTTCTCCTTTCTAATGGCATCCCTCTCATCCTTCCTCCTTTTCTTCTCGAGAGTTCTAGGTGAGAGAGCTCTTGTTGTTGCTTTCTCATCTTTCTTTCTCTTCTTCTCTGTTGCCTTGGCTTCTGCAGCCTTCTTTGCCTCCTCATCTTTTTGTGCTTCCCCAGCAGTCAGCCCTGCTTGCAATGCTTGACTTAAGATGGTTGTCAAGGATGCCAACCCTTCAAGTGTCCTAGTATCGATTGCAGAGAGCTCTGAAGCTCTCAAGTGATCAGCAACCATCTTCCTCAACCTTTCCTCATTGTTGTCACCTCCTCCAGACCTAGAACCCCCTCCACTAGTCCTAGCCATTGCAATCCGCAACCTCCTCTCTGCCCAAGCTTTCCTTCGACAATTCTCGAATAATGCCGAGAATGAATTCAAATTCCGATATCGTTTCACTCTAGACCCCCAAAAAGATTTCACTACACCTTCAAAGGATTCCGTTCCTTAAGGACTTTCGGCAATTCACGGCTTACGATGTAACCCGCATTGGAACTTGCGATACGCTATTTATTGCAAAGGCCGTGCAATGATGTTAGTTTCACAAAGTTAGAGGGTTGCGAAGTCGGGGGCTTTGTTAATGTAGGAAGAAGTTAAAGGGTTTAGGGCTTTGGTTTAAGTAACGTATGCAGGTGCAAAGAGGGATGCGATGGTGGGGGGTTCGCAAAGTTTTAATTTATTTTGGCTTTAACATTTTGTTGTTTTTTTTGCATATGCCAAAGGGTTTTTACAGTATTTCCCCCTACTTCGGAATTGGTGTTAGCATTATTTGAACAACCAGTCCTATAGGCATTGTTGAGCCCACATTGGATGCAGGTATACATTTCTTTTTGGTTTAGGTTGTCTCAATTTATGAGTAGTCAAGGGTTTATATTGTTGTATCACATGATTTTTGAAAGTCTAATCTAGTCTTTGCCTTACACTTGTGCCATATTAATGTGACAGATGATATGTCTTCCTCCTCCGTTGTCTCCACTAGTGACTCATCCTCCTCAAATGAAGGCACATCAGCTCATACGTAGGCAAAGGTGTCTCATTCTCCTCATGGTCCACCTCGGCAGCTTTGCCAATGCACCAAGTGTGTTGGTCAGATTTCACAAAAGTCATATGTTTGTGCTCAACACATTCAGCGATTTGGGCGTCATCATGGTCTTACCCCAGGAGCTTCTTCATCTCATGTGGTAAGTGTCATTTTACCATTGTCATTTTTTCCTCTTTGATACATGTTATTTTTCATGAAATCCTCTTTGAAACTATTTTCACTTCCATGGTTTGTTGTGGTTTTTTGAATGTAATAAGGTTCCCGTATGAAACCACCACCCTATGTTCTATCACAAGGGGTTTTAGTTGCCATAGGAAATACACTTTCGTAAGCATTTGTTGTAGGGATTGGTACCTCTCATGAAGCTAATAAGCCACAGCATGAGGCAAGGCCACGTGTGCCCTCCGTTAGACAGCGATCCAAAGCACAACGTCCAAGTGAGGGTCATGCTAGGACTATTGTTGAAGGCAGATGGGGTATGTGTGAGTTCACTGGCAAATGTGCCAATATTATCCAATCATGGAACCCTGCAGTTCTTAGGTTGCTTGATAGTTTGCCCTATGATGAGGAGGTTCTGGTTTGGGGTAGACGAT